>Ga0208824_1000056_pt1 | contig 121932 bp, 113 predicted proteins | sample AD_JPNTR3_MetaG_FD_184447 | JGI IMG/M metagenome (GOLD analysis project Ga0208824, IMG submission 184447) | Active sludge microbial communities of municipal wastewater-treating anaerobic digesters from Japan - AD_JPNTR3_MetaG (SPAdes) (version 2) | ecosystem: Engineered > Bioreactor >...
ATGCGAAAAAGTTGGTCTCCGAATCAATTTTATCGATTAATGCTATATTACCTAATGAGAAGGCTGTGTTTTTTTGCATGAAATTATATAAACACTACCTTCTCATCCTTCTTCTGGCGAAGTCAGGTTTTAAAACCCGGACGGTCGGATCCCCCGATATCCGGTTATTAACGGGATCTTCATTCTCATCGAAGGATGACATACCGGTGGATACCCCGGGGTTCTCATGAGCGTTCTTTCCTGGTATGTATCCCGGCCTGCTCCATGGCCGTCCGCCAGTTCCTGATCTCTTCGGAAGTGATGACTTCGACCGCCCCGCCCTGAAGTCTCCCGCTCACCTCCCCCATCTCCTCTTCGAGGTCGCCTTCGATCTCCAGGTAGGCATCCCGTAACCCGGAAATCGCTTCTTCGTCTGGTTTCCATAAACCCCGCTCATTTGCTTCGAGCAGGCGTCTTCCCATCTCCTCCAGTGCCCAGATGTTATGCTCGCGGAAAAATTTCCTGTTCTTTTCGTCAAGGAAGAAGGTCCTGGCGATGTCGTCAAAGATCCAGTCATCGACCTCCCCGGTGGTGGCATCCCATCCGTAGACCCTCCCTGCCCGACGTGCGATCTCGCTTGCCCCGGTATACCCGTGGGCTTTCAGAGCATCGATCCACTGGGGGTTGAGCAGCTTGGTCCGCACTACCCGCCGTATCTCGTCGGCCAGTGTCCGGACTTCAGCACGGTTCACATTCCGGGTGTCGCCATAATAGGCCTCGACTTTCCGCCCCGAAACACTGCGGGCGGCAGCCGTCATCCCGCCATGCGAGCCAAAGTAGCAGCAGCATCCCAGCAGGTCGTACTCGTCGGTTGCAGTCTTGTTGAAGGTGAGGTCTACTGTCCCGAGCTGCGCGATAAAGCCTGCCCGCGCTTCGTCCCCGAACTTTCCCCTGCCGTAAGCAAACCCGTTCCAGTAGATGAAGATATCCGCGAGGTCTTCTACCCCTTCCCATGCCGAAGCGTAGACCGCGAGGTTCACCCCCATGCCATAGGTTCCCTTCGGTGCACCGAAGATGCGGGGATTCTCTCCCGGTCCGGTATGCTTCCGGATGAAGTTAATGGATTCGGGTTCATCCAGCGTTGCGACCATCGCCAGTGCATCATCAAGCAGCTCGATGCACTGGTAGAAGCAGTCCCGGAGAATCCCGCTGATCCGCACTGTCACATCGATACGGGGCCGCCCGAGCTCTTGGGGGGGAATGACCCGGAACGTTTTCAGCCGCCCGTGTTCCCATACCGGTTCGACGCCGATGAGGGCCAGGATCTGGGCAAATTGTTCCCCGTCGGCCCACATGATGTCCGAAGCCATCCAGATCAGCGCAATGTTCTCCGGGAACACCCCCTGCTCGGCCCTGTATTTCTCCACGGTGAGTTCGGCCAGCCGGCGGCCCACGGTCCAGGCGGCAGGGGTGGGAACCGCCCGGGGATCGAGCGAATACAAGTTTCTCCCTGTGGGGAGAATTTCGGTCTTTCCCCGGGATATGAGGCCGGAAGGTCCCGGGGGAATATACCCCCCTGCCATGCCGTTTGCCAGGCTTCCGATCTCGTCTGAAGAGTCCATCCGTCCGGCCAGGTCCCGGACCAGTCCGGCAAACAACTCCAGCCCATCCGTATCCTTGTGGACGAGGCGGTCACCGAGTACCTGCCCGGCTGCATCCACCGGGTCCGTCCCGGAAAGGATTGTCCCGACGAGCTCTTCGCCAAAACAGTCGAGGACACGGAGGAGCGCGATTTCGGAGTCTGCAATCTTTTCATCAAGGCCCATCAGCCCGGACAGGAGGGAATGCACGCGCCCGTCATGGTTGAGCGTAGTAGCGATGAACCGGGCTTGCCGCTCCCGTTCCGGGACAGACCCAAAGATATGCATCCCTTCAGGTATCCGGGTCTGGGTGATACCGGAGAGGATGCGGTGGATTCCGTCAAGGATCCTATCGAAATCCATCCCGGCGCCGGCCAGCCCGACATCCTGTTCCAGGTTGGCCTGCCGGACGAGGTCGATGATCTCATGCTCGAGAGCATGGGCCTTCGCGCGGTCCGAGTCGCGGAACTTGCGGTATTCGCTGATCCGGTCTTCAAGTTCCCGGAGTGCCCCGTAGGTCCCGGTCGGGGCCATAACTGTCTGCATGTGGTCAACGATAACGGCTGACCCCCTCCTCTTCGCGATGGTTCCTTCCGAAGGGTTGTCTGAGTTGTAGAGATAGAGGAAGGGCAGTGATCCGATGATAGCATCCGGGATGCAGGCGCCGGACAGGGCGGCCGATTTTCCGGGGAGAAATTCCAGTGTACCGTGGGTCCCCACGTGAACGATCACGTCGGCGCCAAACACCCGTTCCAGGTAGCGGTACGCTGCGAGGTAGTGGTGTGGCGGGGGGAGGAACGGGTCGTGCAGGATCCGGCAGACCTGGCCATCGCAGCGTGAGCCGGCACACCCCCGCTTGGGCTGGGTGCAGATTACCGCATTACCGAGCGAAATCCCGCTCACCACGATCGATTCACCGTGAACCATGGCCGGGGGGACGTTGTCAAGTTCCTCACCGGGTGGAGCCCCCCAGGACGACACCATCTTTTCCTGGAGACCGGGATCGAGCTCGTCAAACCAGCGCTGGTAGGTGGGGCCATCCACGAAACCGAGCGCTCCCCCACGACGCACAATGTCCTCCACCGTCGTCCAGCGGAACTCGTTAATCGCCCTTCTCCCAAGGATCTCCTGGGCGAGCGCGTCTCCGCTCTCCGGGACCTCAACCTGGTATCCCCTGTCCCGGAAGTTCCGGAGGATCCGGACCACGCTCTCCAGGGAATCAAGGTGAGCCGCCGCCCCGACATTCGCCTCGACCGATGCGCAGGGCGAGCTGTTGAGGATGAAGGCCACTTTCTTCTCGTGGTCCGGGACCTTTCTCAATCTCACCCAGGCCATCACCCTGCGGCAGAGCGTAGTCACCCGCTCAGCGATGGGCCGGTGCCAGGCATGGTCGGGTCCTTCAGGGCCTTCCTGCATGGCGCTTGCGACCGGGATCATCCCGACCATCCCGTACATCTCGGGCAGGACCACCGACCATCCGAGCTCCGCGCTCCCGATACCGTCACTGCTCTCCCACCACTCCTCCATGGTCCGGTAGTAGAGCACCAGGGGGTGGAAGACCGGGACGTTCAGTTCCCGGAACAATTCTTCAGGAGCTCCGGGATCGGGAGAGAGGGCAGATGACGGGAGGCAGACAAGAGCATCGATCCGTCCTGCAAAGAACTTCCGCATCACTTCGACCGCTGGCAGGGCTCCTGCCTCCTCGTCACCGGTCCCGGTGGTCATCACGGCGATCACGTTGGCATGCTGTTCGAACTCACGGATCAGGGCATCGATAGTATCCATGTCACCGTTCGCCCAGTAAATCCGGTAGAACAGGATGCCCACGGTATCGGGGTGTGAGGGGCCGCGCCATCGCAGGTAATCTTCGGTTGAGGAAAAAAAATCCGGGGCGTCGGGGTGGTAGATGCCCTCCCAGCGACCGGCCACCGGCAACTCGAAGGTGACATTCTCTCCCAGGATGCGGCCACGGAGGTAGGCAACCAGGTTCTCCATGTTTGCAGGCCCTCCGTAGCTAAAGTAGGCATTCACCGTGGCGGTGACCTGGAGGGGAACCGTGGAGAGTTCCCAGAAGACCTGGTCGTGGCCGAAGGATATGACCGGCACCACCTTTTCCAGGTGCGGGATGATGCTATCCCAGAAGGCATCGGGGGTCGGGTGGAGGAGGATTACGTCTGCTCCGCTAAGGCTCCTGATCGCCCGGTCCAGTGTCTCCGGGTCCTTGAGACGGTAGGTCGCCCATCCGGTCAGGGAGATGCCGGTCCTCTCTGCCGCGGTGGTGAGCATGGGAAGTTCACTTCCCCAGACGATTGCCGTTACCCTCACTGCTGTCTTACCCCGACAGGTTCCACCGGAAGGATGTAGGGGAGTCCTCCCTCGTTTTTCACGATTGCCGTGACCCCATAGACCTGCTCGATGAGGGCAGGGTTGAGGAGCGATGCCGGCGAGCCGACAGCCACCACCCTCCCCTGGTGGAGCACGATGATGGTATCGCAGAACCGTGCTGCAAGATTGAGGTCGTGGATGGCCATGAGCGCCCCGATGTTCCGCTCCCTAGTGATGTTCCGGATCATCGACATTACCTCGAGCTGGTGTCGGACGTCCAGCGCACTGGTCGGTTCATCGAGGAGCAGGAGCGAGGGATCCTGGACCAGGGCCCGGGCGATCATCACCTTCTGTCGTTCCCCTCCGCTGACCTGGGTCAGCTTCCGGAAGGCGAGGTGCCCAATGTCCAGGCGGGTGAGCATCGCGGTTACCAGGGAGAGGTCGGTATCCGAAACGCTCCACCGGACATAGGGCCTTCTCCCCATCAGGACCACCTCGAGCACGGTCATGGCCATGCCTATCGAGAGGGCCTGGGGCACGTAGGCCACAGTCCGCGCCAGTTCTTCGCTGGAGTAGCGGGACAGGGTTTTTTCCCGGATTGTCACCTCACCGGAAGCGATGAGGATCCGGTCCAGGCACTTGATGAGCGTGGTCTTGCCACAGCCGTTCGGGCCGACCACCCCCAGCACCTCCCCATCACCAAGCGCGAAGGAGACACCAGAGAGCACCACTCGTTCATTGTAAGAGAACGAGAGGTTGCGGACCTCCGCGATCACCAGTACTCCTCCTTCCGGCGCAGGAACAGGTAGAGGAAGAACGGGATGCCGATGAATGAAGTCATGATCCCGACCGGGATGATGGCCGGTGCGAGGATGGTCCGGGCCAGGCTGTCGGCTAGCAACAGTATAAGGGCGCCGATCATTCCCGATGCCACCAGCAGGTAGCGGTGGTCACCGCCAAGTGCAAGGCGGGTGATGTGGGGTGCGACCAGCCCGATGAAGCCGATGGTCCCGGTAAAGCAGATGATCGATGCGGTGATGAGCGAAGCGATGAACATGTGGACTGTCCGCGCCCGATCCACCCGGACGCCGAGGCTCTGCGCCACCTGGTCGCCCATGGCCAGGACGTTGAAATCCCATGCCCTCAGGATCACGTAGGGAACGCAGGCCCCAAGCACAACGGCCACGATCCCGCATTTCAGCCATGAGGTCCGCTGGAGGCTCCCGAACATCCAGAAGACCACGGCCTGGAGTTGTTCTGTGCTCCCGGTGTACTGCAGGAACGAGGTGACAGCGCCGAAGAAGTACATCAGGATTATCCCGGCAAGAACCATGCTCTCCGCGGACATGCCCCGGTAGCGGGAGAGGCCGTAGATGGCAGCCGCTGCAAGGAGGCTGGCAAGGAATGCGCAGATCACGATGACCAGGTCTCCTTTGAGGTAGGTGGGGATGAACATGATGGCCAGGGCTGCCCCGAAGCTTGCCGCCGAGGCGATCCCGAGAGTGAACGGGCTTGCGAGCGGGTTGCGGAGTACCCCCTGCATCATGGCCCCGGCGATGGCCAGGCCGAACCCGGCCAGAACGGCAAAGATCACCCGGTGGAGGCGGAGGTCCCAGATGATGGTGGCATGGAGCTGGTCGACTTCCACCGATCCGGGAAAGAAACGGGAGAGAATGGCAAGGTAGACCTCGGATACGGTGAGGCCTGCCGAACCGAGGGTCACGGCCACGGCTGTGAGAAGGATTATGCCGGCTGCGAGTGCAACGAGCGCGAGCGCCCGTTTGTTGAGCGTCTTCTGGTAGATACCGGCAATCCTCTCACCTTCCCCCTGGGCAATCCCCTGGTCTTCAAGTTCCGCTGTCATGGAAGCGGGTACACGAAGAGAGCCGGGTCCGCGAGGGATGATTCCAGGCCCTGGAACCGGGTGAGGTAGGTGCTGTGCAGTGCCGGGGGGTCGAGACTGCCGAAAAGTCCGGGATGGAACCACCGGGCAAGGTAGGCTTCCCCGATGATATACTGGGGCCCACCTACCAGTGCGTTGTGGATGAGGTAGACCCGGTCCTGCTGCACGGCCGGGATGGCATTCCACCCTGGACGGGTGATGAGACCCTGCCACGTGGGAGCGAATGCCGATGCATTGGTCCCGGAATACCCCCCGAACGTGTAATCGCCGGTTCCTACCAGTTTCACGACAATGTCGGGCTTGCGTTCAATGACAGCCTCAGGGTCAATTACCGGGTACTCTACCGCGCTGTCGGCAAAGATGTTCTCACCTCCGGCCAGCACGATCTTGTCATGGTACCCGGAGCCGGGTCCGGCGCTCTTGTAGTCGGTCCAGGTCTCGAAGTAGACCGCGGGACGTGGGGATGCGGCAGGAGAGGCCAGACCTCCGGAGAGCGTTGTAAGAATCGAAGTGTAGAAGCCTGCAAGCTCTTCTCCCTCTTCCTGCCGGTCAAAGATCTCTCCGAGGATCTCCACATCCTCGAGGTAGGTTGCCGGGTGGTAGCAGTCCACCCGGAAGACCGTAATTGCCGGGTTGGCAGAGGTGATGCGTTGCTCGATCTCATCGCATTCGGTAATGCTGACCGTGGCATAGAGGAAGACAGCATCGGGGCGGGCCGCGAGGATCCGCTCGTAATCCGGGGCCCAGATTGACCCGACAGAGGGAAAATTCCGGAACTCGGGGTAGAATTCAGGTTTCTGGGCGATGTATTTGTCCACGGCGACCACCATTTCCGGGGACACTCCGAGCGATCGGAGGGTCTCTAGGGTCTCGCTGTTCATCACCACGATGCGGTGGAGCGGCCGGGTGAGGGTGCGGGTCACCTTGGAAGAATCGGTTACCTGTTTCGGCTTTCCGCCCCACATGGTAAAGACGTATGCCGCATCGATGAGCTCGCCTTCCGGGAGCGCTCCGCTGCAGGAACCACCTGCCCGACAGTCAAGGAAGGTGAGCATGGCCGAGGCCAGTTCCTGCCGGGTGAGGGAAAGGTCCGCGTCGCTGTCGGCAGGCAGGGCTCCTGCTGCAGGCCCGACAACGAGGGCGATGACCAGAAGCGCGTACCCCCAGTACCGGCCAGTCATCGGTCCCACCTTCCAGGGCAGGACAGGAGTATCAGCATGGCAAGAGCTCCCAGCACAGCCACACCCGTGAAGCCGGGCGCCACTGTCGCCGGAGGTGAGGGTGTGGTGGGCCGTCCTCCAGGCAGGGACTGCCCTTCGGCGGGGATGGTTCCCCGGGAACCGTCCAAGAAATCGATCCAGGTCCCGGACACCGGGAGCGGACCGGCTCCCTGGATGGTATATGACAGTTCCCGTTCACCGATCACTGCGAGGTGGAGGGCACCATCGGAGAAGCGGTACTGCTCAGGGGGAAGAGAGCAGCCGGCCAGTGTAGTGCCGGCAGGCAGGGTCTCGGTGATCCCGGTGACGGAACGTTCCGAGATGACCAGGGTGACAACAGTGGTGTTGTTCTCCGTCATCACAGTACGGGTGATGTCCGCCCCGCTTGCCTGGGCGGTGACGAGGATGAGAAGAACGAGAGCCGTGGCCGGGATTCCGGTTCGCATATGCATATTTGAATTTCGTAGCACATATCATAAAAATTGTCTTATTTATTAACGTCCCAGTTGTTATGTTATGAAAAAGTTGGATGACCACCCAGATCCCCGCCAGGTTCATGAGGGTCTTTTCCACTCACTCAACATATATTACCACACTCGTCTAAAGGGGAAACCAGGTGAAGGCTGATACCGCGATCGAGGCCTGTGACCTGACCCGGCTCTACGGGGATCTCTATGCCGTTGACGGGCTCACGCTCTCAGTTGGAAACGAGATCTTCGGGCTTCTCGGGCCGAATGGATCGGGAAAGACAACAACGGTCCTTATGCTGACCACGCTGCTTCGGCCCACCAGCGGATCGGCAACGGTCTGCGGCCATGATGTGGTGGAAGAGGCGCGCGAGGTCAGGGAGCACATCAGCTACGTGCCGCAGGACATGGCGGTGGACATCAAGCTGACCGGCAGGGAGAACGTGGCTCTCTTTGCCAAGCTCTACGGCGTAAATCACCGGGATGACAGGATCGATGAAGTCCTGGCTATCATGGAACTCGACGCGCGGGCGGATGACCTGGTCCGCACCTATTCGGGTGGGATGCGGCGGCGCCTGGAGCTTGCCCAGGCCCTGGTACATGAGCCGCAAGTCCTCTTCCTCGATGAACCGACAATCGGGCTTGATGTCGCCGCCCGGAGGAAGATCTGGGAGCATATCCGCGCCCTGAAGGGGCGGGGAATGACCATCTTCGTCACCACCCACTACATGGACGAGGCCGATATTTCCTGCGACCGGGTAGCGATCCTCGAGCACGGCCGGCTGGTGGCGGTCGACACGCCGGCCCGGCTGAAGAACCACGAGGCGGCTGACATCATCACCGTCCGCATCGCCGGCGCATGGGACGGGACCGTCCCGGAAGGGGTCCGGTTCCTCGGGGAAGAAGAAGATGAACTGGTCTTTTCCGCGCAGGATGGAAGCACGGTGGCGCCGGTTATGGTCCGGCACTTCGAACGACAGGGGGCATCGGTGCGGGCTATTTCTGTGAGGACTCCTACGCTCGATGATATCTTTCTCACCCTGGTGAAGAGCAGGGACGAGGCCGGTGGTTTCGATGACCGCCGGTTCAGGACCATGCTCCGGAGGCGCTGATGAAGGATATCCTTTACTACTTCGAGCGCGATTTCCTCCGCTGGATACGGGGGCGGCTCTCGGTTGTGTCAGCGCTCATCATGCCGGCAGCATGGCTGATCTTCGTGGGACTTGCCCTGCCCACCAGCTTTACCACCAACTACATCGACTTCATCACACCGGGAATCCTGGTGCTGACCATGCTTGGCGCCGCACTGCAGGGGGGTTCGCTCCTGATCTTCGACAAGATCCTCGGGTTCCTGAACAAGTTCCTGGCCCTTCCTGCACCGCGGGAGAGCATCCTCTTCGGAAAGATCTTCTTCATCACCACCCGCGGGCTGCTGCAGGCAACGGTAATCCTCGTGCTGGCATTCCTGCTCGGGGCAGCGCTCTTCTCCCCGGCCGAACTGCTCCTCACCTACGGGATCCTCGCTTTATTCGGCCTGCTTATCTCGGCGTTTTCCACCACGGTCGCCCTGCACCTCTCCGACCACGATGCCTACGCGGCGTTCAACGCCATGGTCAGCATGCCCTTCTTCTTCACCAGCAGCGCCCTGATGCCCTACGATGTGATGCCGGCATGGCTCAGGCCGCTGGCCTATATCAACCCGGTCAGTTACGCAATCGATTCAATCCGTGCCCTCCAGGGAGGCGTGATCCTCTGGGCGCGGCTGGGGCTCCTCGTTTCTATGGCGGCCGTGGTGATCGCCGTGAGCGTCTACCGTTTCAGGAAGGTGACGCTCTGATACCTGGTAAGCCGGGAAGAACCGGCGGGACCGGAAGAACGGGCAGGAAGGAGGTCTCCGGTAATCGGGCAGCGGGGCATTTCCGGTACCTTTCCTTCCGGTATGCCCTGAGCGGGTGCTCCTTTTCCTGCCCTTCTCCTAAAAAACCCCGCAAAGACCGGCGATCTCCTGTACGGTGATCGATTGAAGCGCTCCCGGGCCGAGGTCGCTCAGGTGGTAATAGTGACCTCCTGCTGCATCGGCGATCTCCCGGCAGAACCCGAGCCGGAGCTGCACGAACGACCCGGCCCGTTCTTCGGTATCGATCACCACCAGGTGGATGCCGTACTCGCGGACCCGCCCGGAAACGGCGAGCACCTCCTCCCGGACAGCCCCGTTCAGGGAGACGTTTGCCCTTCCGTCGGATATGAGAACCATGACCGGGATGACCTCCCGGTTCTTCTGCCGTTCGCGGAGCAGGGTCTCAATCCCCCTTAAGAGGCCCTGGGCAAGCGGAGTCTTTCCACCGGTTGGCAGGTCAGCGAGGCATTTCCTGGCAAGGTCGACGCTGGCACAAAGAGGCAATACCAACTCGGCCGCGTCACCCCGGAAGGCGATCATGCCGATCCGATCCCTCTTCTGGTAGGAATCGAGGAGGAGGGAGAGTACCGCTCCCTTGGCCGCCTCCATCCTCCGGTGAGCCCCCATTGAGCCACTGGCGTCGACCACGAACAGGCAGGAGGCCGAGACTTTCCCCACCCTGACCTTCTCCCGGATATCCTGGTCCCTGACCACCAGGACGCAGGAGGAGTGTTCCCGGGATGCCTGGCAGGGGGCGGCAGCCCGGATGGTGGCATCGAGGGCGAGGTCGAATTCACCGGACGGGATCCGGGAAGAGATGTAGGTGCCTTTCGGGCCGGAAGAGAGGCTCTCAACCCGTCTCCCGGTAAGGTTCTTTCTCTTCTCACGATCTCTTCCCCGGAATGGCCGGATCGTCCCCGTTTCGACGGGATCCCCGATGGAAAAGACCCGCTCCCGGGCTGATCCCGGAGCGGATTTGCCAGTGCCCCCGCCACTACCCTTCTGTGGCTCCTCCTGTTCCTGTCGGGGTTCCTGCGTTTCTTCCCGGCTCTCGGGATCCGCTGCGGGCTGCTCCTGCCGTGATTCTTCCGCCCTCTTCAGGGCCTCATCGAGCTGGTCGGGATCCAGCCTTGGTTCCTCGAACGGTTTCCTGCGCATCCTGTGGGGGAGGGCGAGCTCCATGGCCTCGCGTACATCGCTATCATTGACCTGCCGCCGCCCAGAGAAGGCAGCAATGGTCTTTGCGGTCCGGACGATGGTGATCTCGGCCCGGTGGGTAGCGATGCCCATCTCCACGCAGGTGGCAACGATGGTCTCCAGGAGACCTTCCGGGAGCGTGACCTCAGGGAGGATGACCTGCGCGGCCTTTATCTTTCGCCGCAACTCCTCCTGGACCGGTTCCAGCGCCGCTGAAAATCCGACCGGGTCGCGGTCGAACTGCTCGGCCGCACGGACTACTTCCATCCGCTGCCGGGGGTCGGAGAGGGCTTCCACCGCCACCTGGAGGCCGAACCGGTCCAGGAGCTGGGGACGGATCTCACCTTCCTCGGGGTTCATGGTGCCGATCAGGATGAACCGGGCAGGGTGGGCAAAGGAGATCCCTTCCCGTTCCACCACGTTCACGCCGAGGGCTGCCGAGTCGAGGAGAACATCAGCGATATGGTCGTCAAGCAGGTTAACCTCGTCGATGTAGAGCACCCCGCGGTTGACCGCAGCAAGAATTCCCGGCTCAATTACCTTCCTCCCCTCCTTGATAGCCTGTTCAATATCGATAGTCCCGATCAGCCGGTCTTCGGTAACCCCCAGGGGGAGATCGACCACCCGGACCGGGCGCTCCGCAACCCCGGGCACCTCACCGGCATCCTGCTTCTCAAGACAGTTCTCGCAGAGTTCTCGCTCGTCGTCAGGGTTGCAAGAGAACGGGCAGTCCTTCACCACCCGGATGGCGGGGAGGAGCTCGGCCAGCGCCCGGACAGCGGTTGATTTTGCCGTCCCTTTCTCACCGCGGATCAACACACCACCGATACGGGGGTTGATGGCGTTAAGGAGGAGGGCCCTTTTCATGCGATCCTGTCCGACGATGGCCGAGAACGGGAGGAGGATGCGGCGGTTACGGACAGCCATGTCTTATACCTGTTGTATTCTTTCGCTTGGTAAATTAAATAGTCAATGATATCGCACACATTTTTACGGTAATTATTTTATTAAAAAATAATGGATATAAACCGATCATTATTAGTATCGATTATTAATTATTTGAAAATGCATAAGAATAAGAATAGCGATTTCTCCATTGATTATCCATGGTAGCCCACCGCCCTCCTCTCCTGTTCAGCCTCATGGTGATCTCCTTCCTGGTCTTCCCCTCCACCGCCATATACTCGTTTGAAGGTGTCCCGCTCGGGATCACGGCACAGGGGGCTGTCCAGGGGGAAATTGTTCAGACGTGGAAGATGGGAATCGGGGCTCCGCCATACACCCATGACTTCACGCTCGAGAGCCAGCCGGTATTCGCACGGGTCTACACCGGGGTCTGGGGCGGGACTGAACAGTACACCGGCTGGGTCCAGGTTGAGATCAACGGGAAAAAGCAGGAGCGCATCACGCTCTACGGCAAGGACGATATGTCCGAAGGAGTTTATGTCTCCGGCCACGGGGTGTACTGGCTTGCTGCCGAAGCAACCGGCCTGGTCAGGAAAGGGGAAAACACGGTGACGGTCACCACCTCCCGCGGTGAGCCAAACAACAAGCTCGATGGCAGGGTCTACGGTATCCTCGTCATAGCGCTGCTCGAGACCGGTGAGGGGACCGTTATCCAGTACTGGATTGCCGAGGGAAACGAGAACCTCCATGGAGAGGGATGGGCCGGGACCAGCCCGACCCGTCACGATTCATGCGCCGTGACCTTCGGCAGGGTGGCTCCCGGGGATATCCGCTCGGCTGAACTGTCCGCGGTCCTCCTCGCCTCCACCAGGGGCCAGCCGGACTATATCACCTTCAATGGCATGGATCTCGGAGTTCCGGCAGCTCCTGCGGCAGACTACCTGCCGGGCGCCCGCGATATCGGCAACGAGCGGTCGCTTGATGGCTCTGGCGGACAGGGTGTCGACAGCCGCTACACGGATTTCGAAACCTTCGAGGTCACGCCACTCATCAGGGAGACCAACACGGTCATCTTTGAGCTGGGGCGGGATCTCGACGGGGATGGGATGATCACGACCACCGGTCTTCTCTCCGAAGGCGAGGACTATATTCACCCGGTCCTTGCCATGCTCACCATAAGGCGGGAGAGCGGGGATTACCCGGCCGATCTTTCAGTTGACCCGATCACCGTCACGAATGCCTATGAGGGTGAGCGTGCGACCATCAGTGCCATCATCAGGAATACCGGGCTCGTTCCTTCCGGGCCGGCGGAAGTGGTCTATGCGGTTGATGACACACCGGTCGAAACCCGGCAGGTGGCGATCGGGTACCGGGGAATCCAGGAGGTGCAGGGAACCTGGATGGCGACACCCGGGGACCATACCGTATCAGTCTCAGTCACCGTCGCCGGGGATCCAGATCCCTCCAACAACCGGGCGTCCCGTTCCCTCAAGGTGGGAAGCCTCCCTGACCTCTCGGTCTCGCTGGGTGACCTCGAACCTTCCGGGATGACCGGCTCCCGGGATATCCCGTTCCCGATGACCGGCGCCTGCGCAGAAGTCCTCGTCCTGGCCTGGTGGCTGAGGCGCAGGCAGGCGCCCCCGAACCTACTCACCTGCCTCATCCTGGTGTCCGGGATCTTTGCCCTGGCCCTGGTCCCGGCCGCCTCGGGAACAGCCAGCGGGATCTCGGCAGTGTCGGTCCCGGTCACCATCAGGAACAGCGGCGGGAGTGATGCCCCAACGTTTATCCTCACCTTGTACCTGGACGGCGAGAAGGTGACAGAGCACGAGGTGACGGACGGCGTCCCGGCCGGAGGGGAGGTAACAGTGCGGGTTCCGGTCTTCGCCCTGCCCGGGAGTCACACCCTGCGGGTGGTAGCGGATGAACGGGGCACCATCCCGGATAACAACCGGTTAAATAACACTGCAGAGCGGGTCTATGCATTTCCCTGATGTACTGCTGTCCGGGGTGGTCATCGCGTTCGTCCTCCTCATCCCTCCCGGTGCAGCCACATATGCCGGGGACAACACGCTGCGCCCGGCTTTCCTGGAAACGGTCGTTGGCGGGTACTCTTTCGTGCTCGGGAACGGCACCTACAGCGGCATACTGGAGCCCGGGTCAGCCTATGAATCAACCCTCCTGCCTGAGGTCCCGGCTGGATCGAGTCCCTTGTACCACCGCATCTATGTCTACTGGTCCTGGAGCAAGCGCGGGCAGGCGGCAATCTTTCCTGGGATCGGTGTGCAGTCAGTGCCAGAACGGCCAGGGTCTGCGCCCGTGTTCCGGGACCGTTTCATTGATAATAAGGGGTTTGCCAGCCAGAACGATTTCTATTCAGGAATGGACACCTACGAGTTTCCGGCCGGCACCGACCTCCGCGTTCCCTTCACCATCCGGATCCTGAATACCGGCAGCGAGGGGGAGACCTTCACCATCCAGGGTATCGGGTTCCTGGCCGTCTACACTATCCCGGGAGGCAGGGAGCGGGTTATCCAGGTCATGGAAGGGGCCGACCTCCTGTACAGCCGCTACGGTATCACCCCTGAAATGGCAACAAGCAGGGTTGAGTTCCCCCTCCCCCTTGCCATCGATCGCGTTGAGGACGCCGAGCTCTTCCTTGTTGCCCCTTCCGGAGGCTATTCTCTCACCGGAGTGCCGGAGATGAACCGGCTGTTTTTCAACAGGGGAGACGAGGGTGCTGTCCCGCTCGTGCTGCGGCCTGTTGTGCATATCCTGTTTCCCTCCTTCTCCGGGAAGACCTGGACTGACATCTTCACGGCCACGGAGCTGCAGCAGATCGGGATAGACCGGCGGGAAGTAAAACCGTTTCTCCGTGCAGGCGGGAACCGTGCAGAGGTACAGGACAACGGGGACTACCTCCAGCTAACCAATGCGGTCCTGGAGGTGACCTATGGCGGCAGATGACGGTGCGGTCAGCCTGCGGGGGGTCTCAAAGCAGTACAGCGCTACGGTAAGCGCACTCCGGGAGGTCACGTTCTCGGTTGAGAATGGCGAGTTCGTGACCATTGTCGGGCGCAGCGGGAGCGGGAAGAGCACCCTCCTCTACATCATCGGAGGGCTCGACTACCCGACTGCCGGTGAGGTCTGGGTCTCGGGGTCGCCCACCAATTACCGCGACCATGCGGCACTGGTCAGGCTGCGCCGGGAGAAGGTCGGGTTCGTCTTCCAGCAGTTCAACCTCCTCCCGGCCATGACCGCGGCCGACAACGTCGCTTATCCCCTCCTGTTCCACCGCAGGCCCCGCGTAGAGCGGCAGGCCCGGGCACAGGAGCTGCTCGACCTGGTCGGCCTCGCCGACCGGGCAGGGCACTACCCGGCTGAACTCTCAGGCGGTGAGCAGCAGCGGGTGGCTATCGCGAGAGCGCTTGTGGCAAGCCCCCCGATCGTGCTCGCCGATGAGCCGACCGGGAACCTCGATTCAAAGACCAGCCGCGGGATCTACAGTCTCCTCCGTGAAGTGAACCAGGAACGGAACACCACGTTCCTGGTCGTGACCCACGAGCGGGATCTTGCCGGCTTCTCGGACCGGAGTATCGAGCTCCTGGACGGGAAGGTGGTGGCATGATTGCCGATTATGCAGCAATCGCGATCCGGCACCTCTGGAAGAAGCGGCTCCGGTTTTTCATGACCGTGCTTGGGATAGCAATCGGGGTCGCTGCAGTGATCGGGACGATCTCCCTTGGGGAGGGGATCCGGTATAATGCTGTCGAGACCATCAAAACACATTCGGACCTCACGCTGGTTACCGTCCAACCGGAAGTCAGGGGGAGCACGGTCCAGCTGGTGACCGGTTCACGGATTGCCGAGATCCGCACGTTTCCCCACGTGGTGAGCGCGGAAGGGATCACCCGCGATACTTATGCAACGGCCCGCCAGACCTTTATCCCGGTGATGGGCATCGATTCGTCCGAGGAGGGAGGGCTCCTCAGCTTCAGGTATTCGCGGGGCAGGCCGTTCTCGCCCGATACCCGCGAGGTGGTAGCCGGCTACCGTCTCGGCGAGAAACTCCAGCGCTACGAAGGGATCCGGATCATGGACCGGTTTACCGTGACCATCCGGGAGTACGATGCATCCGGGAGACCGCGTGACACCGCGCTCGATCTCTCCCTGGTGGGAGTGCTCCAGGAACGGGGTGATGCGATTGACGAGACCCTCATTGCCGACCGGGGCACGGTTGTCGCTTCGCGGACCGATGCCCCGTCTTATGACGGGATCCTGGTCCGGGTCGATTCCCCGGAACGGGTCGCCCAGGTGGTGGACAGTATCCGGGGGCTCCAGCTCGGGGCGACCGGTGCATTCGAGCAGATCGAGTCGGTCAACCGGCTGATGGATATGGTGGTCCTGTTCCTGGCCCTGTTTGCAGTCATATCGCTCGTTGTCGGGGCACTGATGATCATGAACACCATGATGACGTCGATCTACGAGCGGGTCCGGGAGATAGGGATCACCATGGCGGTCGGGGCGTCTGACCGGGACGTGATCGCACTGTTCCTGACCGAGTGTTCCATCATTGGGGCCACCGGGGGAGTGCTCGGCTGCATCTTTGGCGTCTTGTTCACCGCACTGATCAACACGGCAGGTCGATCGTTTATCCTCTCGCGGCTGGGAGACGAGTTTGCCGTGCTCTTCGGAACCGAGATCGCCCGGGTGACTCCCGGCCTTATCCTTGCAGGGCTCGTGGTCTCGGTCCTGCTCGCCGTGCTTTCCGGCCTTTACCCTGCGGTGAAGGCTGCACGGCTCAACCCGGTGGAGGCTATCCGGTCGGGCAGCTGACCGTATGGGGTGGTAATAAGTTATGGAAAGGATGGAACAAACCAGAACGAACGAATGGGATGGGCGGAGTATCCGGATCCTGGCATCCGCGATGCTGATCGCGCTCTTCACGGTTGTGGTTGCGGCTTCGGCTGATCCATACGTGGGGGGCATGCCGCTCGAGACGGTCCAGACCGGGGTGGTATCAGGGGATCTCTTCATGGATGCCACTGTGCCCTCATTCGGCCAGGCCACGGTCACCAAGTCGTTCCTGCTCCCGGAATATTCCCGTATCCAGTGGGCTCGGCTGTACGTGGTTGTCTACTGTGGGCACATGCAGAATAACTATAACGGCACAGTGAGGGTCTCTTTCGACGGGAACGGTGACGGGACCTACGAGACGGTGCTTGGCACCGAGACTCTCGATGTCCCGTTTACCTACCTGGTCGACGGCGGACCTGGATACGTGGTGGTGAACAGCCAAACGACCAGGGTGACGAGCGACTACCTGATGTGGTACGATGTCGCGAACCGGATCAGCTCCCGGAAACCCGGGGTGCGGGTGGAGGTCGCCAAGCTCAACCCAAGTTTCGATGGAAGGATCAAGGCCGTCACCCTGGTTGTTGCCTACGATGACGGGGATGACGATCAGGTCTGGTACGCGGTAAACCAGGGGCATGATACCGACACCTACTACTCAGATGACATTCTGGGCGAGGACTACCGGGGCGAGACCTCGTTTGATACTTCCGGGGTCTCCGGACCGATCGAGAAGGCAACGCTTTATGTCAACCACCTTTCCAGCCAGGACGGGTTCTACCGGTTCAACGGAGAAGACCTTGAGGGTGGCCAGAACCAGGGAGCCTATTTCGGCTCCAATCGCTGGGATGTGACCGGGGAGGTCAGAGGCGATGGAGAGAACCTGCTGACCTATGACCGGGCCGGTGGCACCGGACCAGGTTTTGGAGGCCAGTTCTACAAGATCATCATTGCCTCCCTGACCATCCGGCAGGGTAACGAACCGGAGGAGCCTCCTGAGGAAGAGCCGACACTGCCCCCTGCCGCCGGCACTGCACCCGGGGATCCCGGTACCGGGGAGGTCGTTGCGGATGGAAAGGGGTACTTTGGCCGGACCATCCCGGTATCGTTAACCGGGATGGTGAACGGGAGCGTGCAGGTCATCGAGACCAGCGATTACTCGGGGCTTATCCCGGTGGGGGATTCGAAGAATTACACGCTCCGTGTGCCACTGGCCACGGGTGATGCGGTACGCCTCGCCCGCCTCTACACGTACACGACCTGGGGCCACGATGAAAAAAGGCGGGAAGGTCGTGCGGCTCCGCTGACCTTGCAGTATGGGAGCAGCACAGTCCCTCCTGTGGCACAGTACTCTGACCGGAAGGGGTTCGGGATCTACGATTATCCTGTCGAGACCTTCGTCTACGATGTCCATGAGATCCTGGACAGCGGGGGCAACTATACCTTCTCGGTTGGAAATACAGGAAAAGGCAACGAGGCTTTTGCAGTCTACGGCCTGCTGCTCGTGCTTGCCACCGAGATCGAGGGAGGGACTCCCACCCGGTACTGGATCGCAGAGGGTAGCGATGTGCTGCTGGCCGGCACGGAGTTCCAGACCAGCTCCGAAGATGCGACCACGGTCTTTCCTTTTGAGGCGGTTCCCGCAGCTCTTTCAGCGGCAAGGCTCTACCTGATCAGCACCGCGGCATCCGGAGAGCCGGATGACGAGAACCGGATCACCTTCAACGAGGCGGAATGGGATAACCTGCTGGTGAACGGTTCAGCGGCGACCAGCATTGCCATGGTTGATGTGCTGGAAAGCATCCGTCCCGGCTTCAACGAGGCCACGATCCAGAGTCACCTTACCCTGAAACGGGGGGACTACCTGGAGAACCGGGGGGCGGTGCTGGTTGTGGAACCGGATGACGGACAGCCGGCATCCATCCCAGTCACCAGGCAGGACACGGTCCGGGTGACGAGGACGGTGGCTCCTGCGGATGTGACACCTGCTCCTGCTGGCGGTGAGGAGCGCCCGGGCTTCTTCCAGTACCTTTTCCGGCTCATCTTCGCCCCGGTCATGCCTGCGACAACGGCACCTGCGGCCGGGGAGAGACCCCCTGTTGCCGCGCTCTCCTCCCAGGTCGACCTTACCATCTTCACCGATCCCGAGGGTGCCCGGGTCAAGGTGAACGGCGTTGAACAGGACGACCTGACCCCGGTTATCGTGGCGGTACCCCGGAACGAGACCCAGGAAGTTGTGGTCATGCTGGACGGCTATGATCCTTACCGCACAGCGATAATTCCTGCCACGGATTCCGACCTCCACATCGTCTTTACCTCCTTTGTCCCCCCGTACATACCCGTGCAGGAACCAGGGCTGTCCCACGCCGGACATCTGGGCGGGGTCTATGTCACTTCCTATCCCTCTGAGGCCACGATCATCATCGATGGGCGAAAGACCGACAAGGTCACTCCCAGCGTGATGTACGGGCTCCGGGAAGGTTATCATACGGTCGGGGTGGAGAAGAAGAACATGGTGTTTCCCGCTCCACTGCGGGTCGCTGTATCTCCCGGGACGATTATCCCGGTCTCCTTCATGGAAGGGCCCGGGTATTCCCGGATGGTGACGGTTGAAAGCGACACTTATGCAGGTGCATCCTTCACTGTGAACGGGCGGGGACCTGTCCGCGAGATCCCTGACGAGGTCGGGATCGAGGGGACTCCGGCCTATATCGTCATCTTTTCCGAAGGCTCGTTCATATCCCGGGTCATCCCCCCTTTCCTCGAGAGCGGTGGAAGCCTGCTTATCCGGCCAAGTCCGCAGGACCGGGAGGCGCTTTCCGTGGTGGTTACCTCAGAGCCGAACGGAGCAGCAATCTTCTTCGATGGTTTTTCGACCGGATCCACTACACCGGCCGTGATAGAGAACGTCTCGCCGGGCCTGCATCGCGTCATGGTCCAGGCGCCGGGCTACCTTCCCGGAGAACGGGACCTGATGGTCACCGATATCATCGCCGACCTGATCGATGAGCGGGTATTCATCAGGCTCGAGGAATATCCCCATGGCAGCCTGAACCTGACCAGCAGTCCGCCCGGTGCCCGGGTATACCTCTCGGGCCGGAACACGGGCGAGCGGACCCCGGTCACCATAACGTCCCTTCCCATCGGCTTCTACAGCGTGCGGCTGGTGGGGGCGGACGTGTCCCGCACCTACGATGTGGTCATGGGAGCCGGGGAGGAGAAGCGGGTGCATGCGGTGTTCCCGGAGTGAACCGGGTCGCAGAATACCGGGGTCATGACTGCACCTCGGGGCAACCTCACCTTTTCATCCCGGCCGGAGGTTTCGAGCGGCAGAATCAAAGCCCCGGCGTCTCATCCAGGCGATCATGTTGCTCCGGCATACTTATTCTGCAAGGGGTAACCTTCCTGGAGACCATGAAGATGGAAGGGAGGGGCCAGTTCCTCTTTCGGGCATGCGGAAACTGGTACGCATGATCCCCGATCTTCCCGGTGGAGTGCATGTCCGGTTCCCGGGCAGCGGAGAGGAGTGCTCTGTGACCGTTCATCGTCCATGGCCTGGTGTACAGCGAAAAGCTCCTCCCTTTCGGTCCAAAGACTGTTATGGTATCGCTCTTCTCCGGCCCCCCCTCCTGCCAGGTTCCCATTGTTCCATTGCGGGATACTCCATGGCTTTCCGTTACCCCCACCGGCACCTGTTGCAGCCGTAAGCGTCAGCCTCCCTGGCAGACCGCCATATCGCCCGCACGTTTGGTGATACGATTGCAGGAAAACAAGAAGGATGGCACGGACCTGTGGGGATATCGACCGGTATATAGGGGACACGTCGTTTCTCTCCACTCATGAGCGGCGTGAACTCGACCGGAAGAACTTTTATGCTTCCGCTATGGTGTTGTTCCCGCTCATGAATGCCGTCATCGGTCTTGCATGTGACCCGGTCCCTGCCCGGAACGCAGGAAGGCCCTCAACACACCGGGAGATCTTCACCCTGTTGGTCCAGGCCCCTGTCATCGATACCAGGGAATCAAGGGCAGATGTCCCGCCTTGGTCTCGCAAACGGTACCGGCTTAAACAGGAACACGGAGCGATCGATCCCTGCTACCTGGTGGACACCCTGGATATGACAGAGACCATCCGGATATTCGTGGAACGAAAAAAGAGGACGGTCCCGGGTGGAGATGTCCCGGAGACCGGAGGACTTCTGAAGGTTATATCCGGCGTATTTCCTGAAAATAGTCAATAACCAGCCTTTTCCTGGAGATCTTCACAGATTGCGTATGGCGGCGTTTGCCTGGTTTGATCGATGAATTACCCAAGGCCAGGAAGACCGCCTCTGGAAGCGCAATAAAGAGCATCTTTTTGGAGCGGTTTTAAGGCTTGTTTATTGAAAACAAAAGAATATAGGAGATTTTTCCTCATGGGTCAGCGCAACTGCCCATGGAACTGAGCCTGACAACTGGTGCACCGGAAAACAGAGCCCGTATAGGGCTTTTTTTGGGTGAAAAAAAGGGGATCGGGAGGTGGATCCCAGGGGCACCCCATCACCCACGGAGCTTTGGAGAATAAGATGGAAGTCCTCTTGTTGTCTGGCATCCCGCATCCTGCCAGCTTCCTTTCCCAGGTTCAGTTTCCATGGTATGACCCCTGCAGGGCATTGCACCTGGCGGCGGCCCGGACCCGGTCTTCAGGCAGGATTTTGCCGTGGACCGCAGTTTGCCAGTGCGGTCGTAACAGGAGATCCGGTATCACCCCGGGAGCGCTCACCGTTGGCACTCTCCCATCGAGGGCCGGGACTGCACCTGGATTACCAGGAACTCAATTTTTCTCGAACGAAACGCATTTGAGACTGCCGGGTCACATGATGCGCTCTTCCCGGCGTGAAACGGGACAGGCCCTGCGGAGGGGGTGCCCGGTATGTACGACCTATTCAAATACGCGTTCTTTTCAACCAGCAGCGGTTCCTGCTTTGCGAACGGTAACTACTCATTCTAGGCTATGCCTTCTTGTTTCGTTGGGTTCATGACCTGCGCACAATACGAGAGCCGGACTGATACTGCGGACGTCTAGCAGGAGATCGTAGCGGCTGAGGCACCGGGTGATTATACAATCACCCTCATCTTCACGGGAGGGGTCGTATGAAGCCGAGTACAGCAGGAACTGGTACAGCCGTGCTTGTCGCACCCCTGGTTGCCCTCGCCCTCCTCGCCATCACTGCTTTCGCCGCTGACTCATTAACCATAACCGGCGAGATCTCATCTGCCCCTGCACGGTGGCAGCCTTTACTGGTTCTCCGCCTTCCGGCACCGTTCTCCTCACTGTTGCGTTCACGGACCAGTCCACGGGCACCATCACGTCATAGGCCTGGGACTTCAACAACGACGGGATAACCGACAGCAACGTGCAGAACCTGAGCTGCACCTATGCCACAGCCGCCACCTACACCGTGAAGCTCACGGCCACTGGTTGGGCGGGACAAACAGTCAAGTTAAAAATTCTCTTCTCTCTGGTGTGCATATGCTGATAACTATTAATACTTATGTGGGAGATAAGCAGATTACCAATCAAAAGGTGGCATTATGAAGACTGGTAAGTGTACGGTATACTCTCAGTATTTGGCACAACTCCCAATTTTTCTCATTCTCACCCTCTGCCTTGTTCCCTGCATCTCTGCAGACGAATACGTAGGAGGGATCCCACTCACCACGGTCCAGTCCGGTACCGTCTCCGGAGGGCTCTATGTTGATGCAGAACTTCCTTCGTGGGGATCGATGGATGTTACCAAGACCTTTGCATCCATCCCTTCTGTAGATGATATCGAGTGGGCCCGGATTTATGTCGTGGTCTATTCCGGGCACATGCAGAACAACAACCCGGGCAATGCAACTGTCTCGTTTGACGGGAGTGGCGATGGTACATCATGGACTGTTATGGGTACCGAGACCCTTGATACCCCGGGAGGCTATACCTACCCGGGCGAGGGCGGCACGGGCCCTATCACGGTCAACGATCACTGCAACCGGGTAACGAGTGACTACCTGATGTGGTACGATGTTACATCCCTGATAGCTTCCCAAACACCAAAGGCCCGGGTAGTGACCGAAAAAACCGATGGTAGTAGTTTTGACGGTCGGATCAAGATGGTCACTCTTGTTGTCGCTTACAACGATGGGGATACCGATGAAGTGTACTACTGGGTGAACCAGGGGCATGACGTGGATTCTTATCTTGCTGATGACGCTGGCATGCCCTACAGCGGGCAGTCAATATTCGACCTGGGTTCTCTATCGGGAACGATCGAGTCTGCGACGCTCACGGTCAATCACCTTGCCAGCACAGACGGGACCTATGCGTGGAACGGGAACCAGGTTCCGACCGATCCCTCCGGGGGAAATTCCCAGGGGGCATTCTTTGGGTACAACACATGGGACCTGACTTCCATGGTCCTTCCCGGCGATTTAAACAACCTCACTTATGACCGGATCGTCAACTACTACAAGATCCCGCTCGCTGCCCTTGAAGTGAGGATGGAGTCCACGCCACCCGGTGACCTCGAGGTCACGTTCGTGAACCCGGTGACAGGGAATGTCTTTGCAAAAGAACCGAACACCGTCCGCATCACCGTGAAGAACAACGGGGCCAACCCGTCCCCTCCAACAACGGTGCGCCTCACTTCCTCGGACGGGTTTGACGGCAGCGGCGACGTCCCCTCAATCGCCGCGGGGCAGACGACCATCGTCTCCGTGACCGATACTACCGTGCGAAACCTTGCCGGTGGGACAGTGACGTACACCGCCATGGTTGACCCTGACAACCTCGTCCTTGAGACAAACGAAGAGAACAACGAGAAGAGTAGCACCGAAAAGGTGGTCCGATATAACGGTTACAAGGGAGCTCGCTACTGGGAAGGAAAAAGCGACCTGCTCACCTCCCGGACCTTTGATCTCCACGGCGGGCTCCTCTTCTCCTCCGGGAACAGCGCGTACAGGGCCGGTGGCGTGGGAGGGTCTGGGTGGTCTTCCTATACAGTGACCTGGACCGGATCCGACCTCCCTCTCCCACCTGGCGCAACGGTCCGGGAAGTGAGGCTGTACGTGCCCTATACATGGGACGATTCGCAGCAAGTCCCGGACCACTTCAACCTCACCTTCAACGGGGAGGTAATGGCCCACGAAGCACACTATACCGACCAGAGCAACTTCGGGGGCTATGCGAACCACCTGTATGGTTTGCTTGCCTACAACGTGACACAATGGTTTGACCCGGCAGGAAATACGGCGTTGCTTTCCAAGGATAACATCGATACCAATGTCGCCATGTACGGCCTGACCCTTGCCGTCGTCTACGAGGACTCCTCTGCTTCCCGGAAACAGGTGTTCCTGAACGAGGGCTTCGACATCCTTGGCGCGGACGAGACCCAGTACGGCACCACGCCGGAGGAGGCTACCGCGTACCTCCCGTTCTCCGGGATGACTATATCCCCGGAAGAAGCGTCTGGCGCCTTCCTGACCACCTTCGTCCCGTCAGGAAACGGGCCTGAAGGGGACCTGCTCTGGAACGGTGTTACCATCAGCAACAGTGTCTGGGACTACGGTCCACTCACCGGGACGCAGGTCGCGGTGGATACCCGTGATGTTCTGACATTCCTGGCAGGGAGCAGGAATGAGGCTGGTGTCCGATCAACCGCCGGATCGACACCGGTAATGGCTGCGAGCCATGCGTTTCTCGTGGTCGAATACCCATATACACCCCCGGTCGCCCAGTTCACGGCCAACACCACGTCCGGGACGGCACCGCTGACCGTCGCGTTCACGGACCAGTCAACCGGGACCATCACCTCCTATGCCTGGGACTTCACCAACGATGGAGTGGTGGACTCAACGGATGAGGATCCTGTCCACACCTACCCCTCAGCCGGGACGTATACAGTGAACCTGACCGTTACGGGACCTGGCGGTTCGGACAGCGAGGTGAAGACGAACTATATCACCGTAACTGCTCCTCCCGTAGCCCCGGTTGCCCGGTTCACGGCCAACACCACGTCCGGGACGGCACCGCTGACCGTCGCGTTCACGGACCAGTCAACCGGAACCATCACCTCCTATGCCTGGGACTTCACCAACGACGGCGTTGTGGATAGCACGAGCCAGAACCCGGTCCACAACTACCCCTTAGCCGGGACGTATACGGTGAACCTGACCGTTACGGGACCTGGCGGCTCGGACAGCGAGGTGAAGACGAACTATATCACCGTAACTGCTCCTCCCGTAGCCCCGGTTGCCCAGTTCACGGCCAACACCACGTCCGGGACGGCACCGCTGACCGTCGCGTTCACGGACCAGTCAACCGGGACCATCACCTCCTATGCCTGGGACTTCACCAACGACGGAGTGGTGGACTCAACGGATGAGGATCCTGTCCACACCTACCCCTCAGCCGGGACGTATACGGTGAACCTGACCGTTACGGGACCTGGCGGCTCGGACAGTGAAGTGAAGATCGACTATATCGTCGTGAATGAAGCAGGGATGCCCGATCTGACCGTTGTATCGATCATTCCCAATAGCGGTGCAGGAAACGACCTCTTCGCCGCTGAGCCGAACGATGTCATGGTGAGCGTGGGGAACAGCGGAACGGCCGATGCCGGTGCATTCACCGTGAGCGTGGACATTGGTGGAGCAGTTCAGACCGTTGATGTCACCGGCCTCGCCATGGGAGCATCAACGACTGTAACCGTGCCCGATACGGTTCTCCGAAGTGGCGGGGAGAGCGTCACCATCACGGCGACCGCGGATTCTGCCGGGATGGTTGAAGAGTCGGACGAGACCAACAACACTGCATCGGTACAAAAAACGGTGTACAACAACGGTTACAAAGGCAAGCGCTGGACCGGAGGAGATGATCTCACAACCCAGCTCTCGTTTGACGGGCGCTACGGGCTGCTCTCCTCTCCCGGCACCACCGCATACCAGGGAGCGAACTGGGTTGAAACGACTGCTGTCTGGTCAGCGTCCGATCTCCCGGTCCCACCGGGAGCGACCGTTGTGAGCGCCCGCCTGTACCAGGGATACGCCTACAACAAGATGGGAACCGATCCTGCCTGTACCCTGTCCCTGAACGGGGTTACAGTACAGCCGGTTGCGACCTACAAGGATCGCAAGGGCTTCGGGTCCTTCGATTACCCCTACGGCCTGTATGTCTACGATGTCACAGGATCGTTCAACACAACGGGCAATAGCATGATCATCGCCCCTGAGGCAGGGAATGATTACGGCATCTACGGTGCTTACCTCGTGGTGGTCTATGAAGACCCACTGGAGAGCTGGAAATCTATCCGGATCAATGACGGGTTCGACATGATTTATTCCCGGGCGTCCTACTCCGTGAACGATACCGAGGCGACGGTGTATGCACCGTTCGCCGGCATCGATACGGGCGGGGTGGAGAGAGCGACAATGATCGCGATCCTTGCCAGCGCCGCGGATGCAGACAAGAGTGCCTTCTTCTTTAACGAGCAGGAATATCCCGGGTTCTGGCCAGATTATCTCACTGCTCCGCAGATCGGGTTCTCTGAATATGATGTCACCGGTGCACTGGTGAGCGGTAACAACGAAGCCCGCCTGCAGAGCCGGGACCCGGGCAGCAGCGGTGATAACATGTATGCGATGAACTGCATCCTCGTGATCGAGTACGAGGAACCTGCCCCGGTCGCCCGGTTCACGGCCAACACCACGTCCGGGACGGAACCACTGACCGTCGCATTCACGGACCAGTCAACCGGGACCATCACCTCCTATGCCTGGGACTTCACCAACGACGGAGTGGTGGACTCAACGGATGAGGATCCTGTCCACACTTACACCTCAGCCGGGACGTATACGGTGAACCTGACCGTTACGGGACCTGGCGGTTCGGACAGCGAGGTGAAGACGAACTATATCACCGTAACTGCTCCACCCGTAGCCCCGGTTGCCCAGTTCACGGCCAACACCACGTCCGGGACGGCACCGCTGACCGTCGCGTTCACCGACCAGTCAACCGGGACCATCACCTCCTATGCCTGGGACTTCACGAACGACGGCGTTGTGGATAGCACGAGCCAGAACCCGGTCCACACTTACGCCTCAGCCGGGACGTATACAGTGAACCTGACCGTTACGGGACCTGGCGGCTCGGACAGCGAGGTGAAGACTGGGTGGATAACCGTTTCTGCAGGTGCAACCGGGACCCTGTATGTCGCATCAGTGCCGTCAGGCGCTGAGATCTATATTGACGGCGTGCTGAGCGGTACCACGAACCAGTTCGTCACGGACATTCCAACCGGCAACCGGAACATCACCCTGGTCAAATCCGGATACCAGACCAAGACGGTCTGGGTCGATGTGCCGACCGGCATTAAGGTGCTTGCGCCGATAACTCTGACCCCTGGTGGCGGACCTGCAGATACCGGTACCCTGTATATCGCATCAGTGCCGTCCGGCGCTGAGATCTATATCGACGGTGTGCTGAGCGGTACCACGAACCAGTTCGTCACGGACATTCCAACCGGCAACCGGAACATCACCCTGGTCAAATCCGGATACCAGACCAAGACGGTCTGGGTCGATGTGCCGACCGGCATTAAGGTGCTTGCGCCGATAACTCTGACCCCTGGTGGCGGACCTGCAGATACCGGTACCCTGTATATCGCATCAGTGCCGTCCGGCGCTGAGATCTATATCGACGGCGTGCTGGGCGGTACCACGAACCAGTTTGTCACGGGTGTCCCGGCCGGGACCCGGAACCTGACCCTGAACCGGTCCGGCTACCAGCCAAAGACGGTCTGGGTTGATGTACCGGCAGGCCTGCAGATCCTTGCGCCCATTGATCTCGACCGTATCTAATTTAAACAGGAATCAAGAGCGAGGGTCCAACCCGGGCCCCATCTCTTTACCAAGGCCGGAGAGTAATTTTAAGGGATTCAATACCGGTCACGACCAATGAAAACACCGGATTGATGAAAAAGAGGTTGGGATAGTAGCTATTTCTTCTTCTGGGACCACAGGACAAGAACGCATCCAACAACTCCTCCAGCGGCGACCATCCATGACAGCGGAGCGTTGGTGGGTGGACTAGCGGCCGGTGCCTGTTCCGGGGTTACGAGCGCTTTGTTGTACTGTATGACGTCCGGCAAAGAATCAACGCCGGGGAGGGACTTTGGGAAATTGGTGAAGATAACCCGCCTGGCAGGCACACCCCTGTCGCGAAGTGTCTCCTCAAGGCCTTTTGCCAGTTCTCCTGATTGCATGTTCTCGATGACGTACTTCACTTCCCGGTACTTGTCGGGGTTGTTGCCGATATCGTCAACAACCTTTACCGGGGTGTACTTTCCTCCCATGTAGAAATCAGGGCCATAGAAGGTCACGATGTTAAGCCCGAGCCAGTCTGCAGCGTCCTGCTGCCAGACCATAACAATGACATCCTGCCCTGCAATCAGGGATCGTTCCGCTGGAGAAAGGTCGGCTGCATCTATCTGTGCAAGGTAATCGTTCAGCCGTGTTTCGTAGTAGCTCTTGTTCGCGGGGTCCGCAGCGACCAGCCATCCTGCCACTTCACGGGAGAGAACCTTTGCCCCCGGCGGAGTGTTCCAGGTCATGGAGGGATCCTTCAGCGTGACCCATTCCACGGTACCGTAGTTGTTGGCGGCCATGAAGTCCGTGACATAGGGCATCACATAGGACTGGTCGACCGAGCCGTTATGGGCGATGAAGAGGTCGGCATTGCGGATGAAGTCTTTCTGCATCTGGATGCGGTTGGGGATGATGTCGGTCTGCATGTGGGGGCAGATGGTCGGGTCGGCGATGTAGATGGCCTCGACCTTTTCCCCGCCGATATACTGGACAGGGTCCCAGAGGACGGAGGTCGTGGAGACCACGTTGAGCGCGTTCACTCCCGGTACCACAAGGAATACCATGAGCATTAAAGAGATTATACGAATAGTTCTCATATGGGAACTATTTGTGAGAAATTGTTTAAGAGTTTCGAAATGTTATCCGGTGCCGCTTCGGGAGAAAAATTGAGGAAAAATTCCCTAGCGCCTGCGGGATCCAAGGGCGATGAAACCACATGCCAGGGCCGCTGCAACCGAAAGGATGCCGCTGAAAGGGGCACTGGTTGGTGCCGGTGCAGCTCCGGGCTGTTGCTGCGGTGTGACGAGGCCTTTATTGTAACGGATAACGTCCGGTAACGAATCAACTCCGGGAAGGGATTTTGGGAAATTGGTGAAGATGACCCGTTTGACAGGGATTTTGTGGTCACGGAGGGCTTCTTCAAGGCCTTTTGCCATCTCGCCCGACTGCATGTTCTCGATGATGTACTTGACGTCCTGGTATTTCCCGGGGGTGTTGTAAAAATCGTTCACAACGGCTCTCGGAGTGTATTGCCCCCGCTCGTAAAAGTCCGGAGCATAAATGTTGACCATATCCAGACCCAGCCACTCGCCGGCCGCTTCTTTCTGCCAGATCATGACTACCGCGTCCTGCCCGGAAATCAGGGATCGTTCCGCTGGAGTAAGGTCGGCTGCATCTATCTGTGCAAGGTAATCGTCCAGGCGTGCTTCGTAGTAGCTCTTGTTCGCGGGGTCCGCAGCGACCAGCCATCCCGCCACCTCGCGGGAGAGGATCTTTGCTCCTGAGGGGATGTTCCAGATCATGGAGGAGTTCTCCAGGGTGACCCATTCCACGGTACCATATCTGTTGGCGGCCATGAAGTCCGTGATATAGGGCATCACGTAGGACTGGTCGACCGAGCCGTTATGGGCGACGAAGAGGTCGGCATCGCGGATGAAGTCTTTCTGCATCTGGATGCGGTTGGGGATGATGTCGGCCTGCATGTGGGGGCAGATGGTCGGGTCGGCGATGTAGATGGCCTCGACCTTTTCCCCGCCGATGTACTGGACAGGGTCCCAGAGGACGGCGGTCGTGGAGACCACGTTGAGCGCGCCCACCCCGGGTATTACGCATATGATTAGAATTAAAAATAAAACCGCACTTTTCATAGTTAGGAATAAATGTGAGGAATCGTTTAAGATTTTCGAAATGTTACCCGGCGCTTGGGAGATAGGATCACCGCCATGATGAACACAATAGAGAGGAGGACGGCGGTCAGGGGGGCAACGGGCATAGAATATTCAAGCCCGGCCAGTGCACCGGAGATACTGATGACCGCGGCAACAACCGGGGCAACGATAAACATTGCCGAGAGCCGGTAACAGAACTGGAGGGCGATTGCCGCCGGTGTGACCAGCCAGACATAGAGTAGGAGGCCCCCGATGATGGGGAGGCAGAGGGATACGGTCAGGGCGATGACGAAGAGCATGGCATAATAGACCGGTTTTACCCGGATGCCGACCGATTCAGCGATCCTCTTGTTGAAGATGATGCCGGTAATCTCCTTGTAGAGTACCACGATGAAGACCACCGCCACCACGCAGATTATGGCTAGAAGGTAGATCTCTTCCCTGTAAAGGGAGATAACGTCCCCGAAGAGTAGTCCCATGGCCGAAAATCCCCGACCGAGCGTCTGCATGTAGGCGATGAAGAAGATGGCCACGGCCATGCTGATCCCGAAGAGCAAACCGAGGGCCGTATCAGGGGAAACACGGGCCTTGTCCGACAACGGGCCGATGAGAAAGGCCACGCAGACGCCGGCCAAGATCGCACAGACCGTTGAATTGAGAGAGAGAAACATCCCCACTGCCGCTCCGCCAAAGGCGGCATGCGCCATGGTGAACCCGATGGACGAGATCTGGACCTGGGTAATGATGACTCCGAGAACGGCGCAAGCAATAGAGGCAAAGAACATGGCCTCCACCGCGTGGCAGACGATATTGTTCTGGATAAGAAATTCAAGCATTGAGAGGGACGCTCCCGGCACTCCTGATGATACTGCCGACTTCCGATGGGAGGCACTCCCGGTCCAGGGAAATCTTTCCGTCATGCATCACCACCACCCTGACCGGGCGGTCAGGCAGGTCATCGAAGGCGTGCGAGACGATCACCACGGTGATCCCGGAAGCGACCAGCCGGGTGAGCAGGCTGTTGATGGCTTCCCGGGCAAACATGTCCAGGTTGGAGAACGGCTCGTCCAGCAGCAGGATCTCGGGATGGCGGGCAAGGTTCTGGGCCAGCAGCACTTTCTGCTGCTGCCCACCGGAGAGCTGCCCGATGGGCCGACTGGCGAGGTCTTCGATCCCAAGCAGGTGCAGGGCTTCTTCCACCGCTTCGCGGTCTTCCTTCCCCGGTTTCCGGAAGAGCCCGATTATCCCGAAGCGGCCCATCATGACCACTTCCCCTACCGTGAACGGCGTCAGCGGGTCAAAGGCGAAGTTCTGGAGCAGATACCCGACGCGGCACCGTACCTGTATCCCGTCACCCCGCACATCATGTCCGCATACGGTGGCCGTTCCATGGGTTATGGGGAGCATCCCGTTGATGGTCTCGAGCAGGGTGGTTTTGCCGGCCCCGTTAGGTCCGCCGATTACCACGAATTCGCCCTTCCCGATAGAGAGAGAGATGTCGGTCAGGGTCGGACGATCCGCTCCTTCGTAGGCGGTGTAGACGTTCCTGAGCTCGATGAGGGGTGCAGCCTGGGGCATTGCTCTTTTCAGGATAATGAAACGTCAAAGAGCTCTTCATCGCGCAGGTGGTACATCTCTTCGGCAACAGCCTCGATGGCAGCCTCGTAGTCCATGTCCTTTCTCGGGAGGGGGAACGGGTGCGGGGTGATGGTGAGGCGTTTTCCATCGGCCGTGAAGGTGCAGCTGATGGTCTCCGAGGGGATGATCTCAATGTTCCGTTTCCCTAGCGTGCACCCGCTTCCGAGCTGGACGCCATCGGCCAGGCAGGACTGGGGCGGGGTGCCACTGCATCGCACCTCGGCTTTCATCCGGAACGGATCGTCGCAGAACGCGTTACGGACGTACTTGCCGATGCGGTAGCCGACCACGATATAGGGGCCAAGGTGCCCGTGGAAGGCGGCAAGGTCGGCTACAGAGAACTGGGGATCGATATTATAGAATTTACAGTGGGAATGAGTATTGGCATCCATATACTATAATCTGTAAAGTGATATTTAAAATTAGGCGGATCAGAATTGGTATGAAATAAATATAATCATTTTATACACCTTATCAGATTATATTACAGGAATAGTGGGGGGCAGCAAATGGCTGAACAGCATACTGTACACGGGGTCATGGAGGCAGACCAGTACGATGGTCTCATCAGGAGCATCGTGCCTGTCCAGGCCCTTTTACTCTCATCCATAATCGATTACCTGCCGACAGGTTCGCAAAAGATTCTCGAACTGGGGTGCAGTACAGGAATCCTTACTGAAATGATCCTGGGCAGGTATCCCGATGTGGAGATAACCGCCATCGACCTGTCACCGGAGATGCTGGCAATAGCGTCGGAAAAACCAGGTCTCGGAAGAGCCAGGTTTCTTGTGCAGGATCTCCGGGATTCCTGGCCGCAGGAATGCTACGACGCCGTTGTCACGTCACTTTGTCTCCATCATGTTCCGCGCGAGGACCGCATAGCGGTTGCCAAGAGGGCTGCCCAGGCGCTGGCACCGGACGGGCGTTTCATCTGCGGGGATATCTTCCGGGCCAAAGAAGACTGGGAAGAACGGTTGCTGGTGGAGGCCTGGTGCCGGGGCATGAGACTGGCCGGGACTCCGGACGACGTTATCAGGGGGATGATCGCCCAGCGGGCGAAGCACCTGCCTACCTTCACCACGGTTGCGGAATTCCGCGATATCGTCGCGAGGTCCGGGTTTAACCGTGCGGCTATCCCGTTCACCTCAGGGTTTGTCGGGATGGTGGTGGGGTTTTCGCCGGGAAAATGAGGATTATTGGCGATGCGGAAAAAGGACCTACAGACGCCGGGGACGGATGTCCTGTTCCAGGTCGTGGGAGGCTCCACCGCAGAAGGATCCACAGGCTCCGGGTGTGGATGTGATTCGTCTCCAGCAGTGCCCGGACCCTGTCTTTCTCCCGCGGTTTTTCCCGGCCACTGCTGATACTGCAGGTCCATTGTCCCCCTGATTCCGGTCAGTTCCCTTCTTTGTGTCGGGCAGGCACCGCCGGTCCCTGCCCATGGTCCGGGCATCCCCTATCCCTGGTAATGGTTCCATTGTCCTTGTCCACTGTTCATTCCAGGTGGTTGATACAGATTAATGTGATTATTTCACACGAAATCAATAAGGCTTAATACGAACCAGGATACATCTCCTTACGGGGATGATTTTCTCCTTGAGGAGATCTCCTCACAACCGACAACTATCGCTGTATATATAATGACGTTTCCCGGGACCGGTAGGGGAAGCCGGTCCCAGGGTGCATTTTTTTAACGATCTGTTCAGGGGATCATCTGTTCATAATGCTACAGGCATGTTCGGTCATCTTAATGTTTATTACTCATAAACATATCCGTATGAATAAGGTGCAACTCACCGCTGGTGAGAGCACCTGGCACCCGCGGATCACCTCTGCGTCTCGCGGACCATGCATGCTCGTATCAGGAGCTGAACCATGGAGAAGACTGAGAAACCAAAAGCGCCCGGATCAAAAAAAGGGAAACCAGTGGCGGTAAGTACAACTCCCGGAACCGCACCGGTGAAGCAGGCAGAAGGTGTGAAGAAGCGGCCGGAGAAGAAGAAGGCCGTTTCCACACAAATAAGCCCGGCAGGAGATGTGACAAAACCTGCATCTCCGAAGAAGTCCGTGTCTGCACCGCCAAAAACGACCAAGAAACCAGCCTCACCCACAGCAGCGGGATCTGCAGGGAAAACGGTAAAGAAAAAAGTTACCTGATCATATCCTTTCCTCCCTGCCCGTCCCCTCTTTTTCACCAGGAGGCAGGACTGCCCCGGCACCATTCCCGTTCTCCACCAGCGGCCTCCTGTTCCAACATCCTGGTCCCGGCTGATCCGGTGTGTCCTGGATCTCCGTCATGCCATGCGGTACAGGGAACCTTCCGGCACCCTGCTCCCACCGGGCAGCATTCATGCTGGCAATGAATTACCCGGAGCGGGGAGCCAGGGGAGAAACGTTCCTGCTCTCAATGAAGGAAACGGGGCGAGATTGAAGATCCTTGAAGGATTATTGTGGGGAGTCATAACTATTCACACAGAAACAACAAATCTTATTACCCTAGAGAACAAGTATTCCCCGAGGACGATTTCAGGCAGAAATCTCCTCGGAAAGAAAGCACCATCACTCGAAAACAGAAGATATGCCGGGCCGGGACGGGGGAGCCTGGTCCCGCACGTTTTTCAAGTTGGTTCTCGGACATCTCCCGGGCAGATTCACGGTTTATGAACAGACTGTCCCCGGAGTATCTTTCCTGTTCTCGACTGCCTCCTCTCAGGCAGCCCCATCCCAATAGAGCTCAAGAAGATGCAGGACGGTCCTGGTATCAGGACCGGTCTCTTCTCCCTATCTCATCGTGGATCTGCTGCATCCACGCGGGGATCCTGACTCCTTCACGCGGATAGAATTCGCTGGCGTAAGGCTTGATATCGATTACCGGGCTGCCGTTGATGGCGTCAAGGCCGGTGACCCTGAGCACGTTTCCTTCCCGCTGCACGAGGCGGACAACGGTGGTGAGAACGGGGTTAGGCCGCGCCGGGCTGCAGGTGCTGAAGATCCCCACTTCGGGAAAGTCCTTTCTCCCCATCGGGTGCACCCGGGTCAGTGTGCGGCGTTCACCGGGAACGGCATGTGCCCAGTAGAGGACGACCAGGTGGGAGTATTCTTCGATGCCGGTGAGGATGTCCTCCAGGTCTTCCCGGATCACGATCTCGGAGACCTCGGTACCGGTACTCCGGGAGCGTTCAACCATGGCCGCATGACTGCCCTGCAGGGATAGGCCGTCCTTCCCGGCAACCAAGGTGGGCTTGGTGATGTTGTTGTGGACCGTTCCGACGGGGTGAAGGGTGATGGGGCGGGGTTCAGGACGAGGGTTGTGCATGGTGTTCACACTGTTATCATATTACGTTGGAATTAATGCATCATTTGGTAAGTGATCAATTCACCTGGAAAAAAGGGAAGATCAGGAAGCAGCCACACCGAAGTCCCGAACCAGGATCTGGCCGGACGAGATGGACTTATGTGTCTGCTTGTCGATGATGTCGTAGGTCAGGTAGTCGCCTGCTTCAATAGTAAATGCAGCGGCGGCACCATCGGGTTTCCAGCCAATTGCTTTCCGATCAATGTTGCCAGAGGAATAATATGTGGTTGTCCACTGGCCATAATCTGCATGAAGCACAAACTTAGAACCAGGCGCAATCAGACTCTTCTTATCCGGGAAACCTCTTATGTACTGAGCCCAGCTCCTTGAGAAATCTGACTCAATAAAGGATTTATTCCCAATAGTACCTGGATCATTATTTGGTGTCTTTGAATTACTAATCAACGTTTTCTCATGAGCATATTTCAGGCTCCCGAGATGGATCTCAATGTTGTTCAGGTTGATACCATCTCCACCCATATGCTCAAAGATTACATAGATATCAGCAGCCTTATCAGCAACAGGGTTTGGAGCCATGTTGTTTATTGTGTTTGTATCATACGCCTCGTTCACCACAATCTCATTCGCTACAAGGCTCGCCTGCGGCGCCTTCCCGGTTCCTCCGGCAAGTCCACCAGCAAACCCAGAGACCACCGCAGCGATGATGATCGTGACGACGAGCATGAGCATCACGCCGACAACCGGCGAGACCGCATCATCTTTTTTGGCCATATGTTTCATCTTTCTTCACCCCTGGAGCGTGATTGTCGTGTCCAGGATGTACTTCCCGGATGGCACATGGAGCCACTTGATGTCAACAGGACAACCTTTCCGGATGCATTCATCAAGGATGTTGCATGCAACATTGTGTGCATCCGTATCAGCTGGATACATATCCGTTTCAGCAACGAGTCCTAAGAATGAGGCAGTCCCTGCCTTCTTGTATGTCCGTGCAACCTGTCCGGGCTTGAATACATATTCACCGAACCATGCGTTCGAAGGATCTTGTGTTCCAATTTCTGTTTGTGTCTTATAAACGGGATTTGTCCCAGTCAGATTCTCATTTTGCCGGTCCATTAAGTATGGAATCCTAGCATATCGAATAGTTGAAGCTCCTGGATTTGCCATTAGACTAAATTGTGAGCTCGCAGTTTGTTTATGCTGAACTACAGTCCTGTTCGGAAGCGTCAGGTAAGTGATGATCTCGATATCCTTCGTTGGAATGGGGTCACCACTTAAGTGTTCGAAACTGATGTCAAAGTTGTTTTTATCAAGATTCACTCCATTCGTGTCAAACCCGTACCCCGTCTTCACCTTGATGCTGGCCTGCGGCGCGGTCTTTGCTCCTCCGGCGAGTCCTCCGGCAAAACCTGAGACGACAGCGGCGATGATGATGGTGACGACAAGCATCAGCATCACACCGACAACCGGCGAGACCGCGTCATCGTTCTTTCTGTGTTGTTTTTTCATCGTTCATCCCTCCTCAGGAGCTCGCCACCCCGAAGTCCGGTACGGCAATCTGCCCGGAGCAGATGATCTTCTTGCTGTTCTTGTCGATGATGTCATAGGTCAGGACGTCGCCCTTCCCGATCGGGAACGGGTAGTCCCCGCTTTGCTGGAGCCACATCACCCGGTTTTCTCCTCCCGCATTCCGCGCCCCATAATCGGCGTGAAGGACGAACCGGTCGCCTGGCTTGATGACTACACTCGTCCGGTCAGGGTACTTCTCGAGATACTTGGTCCAGCCTTTACTCCATCCGGGTATATCCGCCTTGACGCCAATCGTCCCGAAATTACCCTGCGATGTAACAAGGTCCGGTCCGGCCTGTGGCGTGAGCGCTCTGGAAACGAGCGATCCCATCTGTGGCTCGCTCAGTTTGCCGAGGTGGATCTCTATGGTGTCGAGGTTGAGCGAATCGCCGCCCATGTGCTCGAAGACCACGTAAATGTCAGCTGCGGGGCCCGTATCTCCCTGGTCAGGTCGCCACTGGCCCTGACCCCATGCATTGGTCATCCCGGAGGTTTCCACAGTATCGACAATTCCCCTCGCCACAAAGTCTGTCGCAACAATTGACGCCTGCGGCGCTTTCTGGTTGTCACCAGCAAGCCCACCTGCGAATGCACTCACGACCGCGGCAATGATGATCGTGACGACGAGCATCAGCATCACGCCGACAACCGGTGATACCGCTTCATCTTTCTTGATTCTGTCTTTCATCTCTCGTCACCCCTGCAGCGTGATGGTCTTGTCCAGGATGTACTTCCCGCTCGGCACGTGAAGCAGCTTGATCTCGAGATTGCAGTTCCTCTGGACACATTCTCCCAGCAGTGCGAACTCTTCATCAGTCGGGTTCAATGGATCCTTTACGAGGCCGACGAAGTTCGCGGTATAGCCGTTATTGAAAGTGCGTGCGACATCGCCCGGCAGCCAGACTGCCTGCCCGAACCAGGCGTAGTTATCACCAACGTCCTGATACCCTGAAATCACCCAACCATTGACGGTAACACTTGTCGCCGGGTTACATGGATAAGCGTACTTCTGCGGGTCTGTTAGATGCGGACCACGGGAGTAAGTATAATGAGTCATAGCAATTTGGGGTTTCTCGCTCCGCGCCACTGAAGACGTCGGCGTCTGGACATGCTTGACGACGGTCCCGTTCGGCAGCGTAAGGAACGTGATGAACTCACAGTCCTTGGTCCGGATCGGGTCACCTCCCTGGTGTTCGAACTTGATGTCGAAGTTTCCATCGACAGTCCCGGTACTCACCGCGATGCTCGCCTGTGGGGCCTTCTCGGTGCTGGATACCAGTCCTCCAGCAAAACCTGAGACGACAGCGGCGATGATGATGGTGACAACGAGCATCAGCATCACGCCGACTACTGGTGAGACGGCATCGTCTTTTTCATACTCTTTTATCATCAGAATGTTCCTCCGTAATTGCAATAGGGACGGAGTCCGGAAAAAGGTGGCATCCGGCCATGCAACGGTTCAATGTGCATGGCAGTAGTGCACGGCAGGGTGCACCGAAACTCCCTACACTGGATCAGTAGCACATATATTTAGATAAATGTTACTAAAGATAATGAGATACCAATTCAGTATTATGGATTATTATGGGTATTTTATAAAAGATTATGATTTCGCTGTCCACAACACGATTTTTCGTTCTGTCTTCCATTCTTCCGGATTTCCATCGTCCTATCGTTTCCCGGGTTATCAGTAGAACGCCAGTCTCCCGAACGCTATGATGGCATCGCACCGCTGCGAGAGCAGCGTCCAGGTGAACTCCTCCTTATGCCTGATGGATATCGGTTTTTGTGATGTATCATTGACACTGAAGTTCGTCATCCCGGACCCACGGTCTCCCGAAAGAACGATGGTGTCGCCGGACCGTATGAACGAAAAATCGGATCCTCCCTTGATCTTCATATCGCATGAACTTCGGTTAATGGTCCTATTGGTGATCCGCAACCTCTGATCACCTTGGTCGAGGACGATGGCAAGGTCGTTGATGTTGAGGCCATCACCGCCCATGTGTTCGAATAAAATGGTGCCGTTGTTGTACACAGTCCCCGTAATCGATACCTGCGGCGGTTTTGTCTTGGTCGGCCCGACCCCCCCAACGTAAGCGCTGACTACTGCAGCGAGGATGATGGTGATAGTCAGCATCAGCATCACGCCGACTACGGGCGAAACGGCGGATTGCCAGTCCCTGGTTTTGATCATGGACACCTCCAGAATGTATGACGATTATTCCTTATCGTTTTACGGTATGATAAACATCCCTATATCCATATGGGTCCCGAAGGGAGATGGCACTCCCTGAAATTTGATGTTCAGGAGAGTCCGGATTATTTTTTTAAAAAGATGCAGAATTGTTCTTCTATCAGCATTATCACACAACTGCAGTATCCCGAAATAACTTTGCACCAAGACCAGGCGAATATGTGCAGAACTTAACTGACCGCGATATTGAGCGAATCGTCAAACAGGTCAAGCATCCCCGGACAAGCGGCAAGATTGAACGGGTTTTACAGGTAGAATCAAATCATTCCGGTCAGAATTTCAGTCCGGCGTAAAAATATCAAACCCCGGTCGTGTCCCAATTATGGTGAACCTTATAACGCATTCTGGCATCATCTCCCTCCAGAGCGGATCCCTGGTTTGTCCAGGAATGGTTATATGTGTAAACATGATTCAGGATATCAAACCATTATTACGAAACTACAAAGATTTAATAATCCGTGATACAATCCCTGTTACCTGGAAGTGAAGATAACGCAAGGGGGAGTTCTTGAATGAGAGGAGGGAGATTGGGGGCGTGATGTTCCAGTTCCAGAATCACCGGAGAGCAGGTATTTTCAGGAACCTTGGAAAAATCGCGAATTACGATGAAGAATGTCTCTGGTGCGGTGTAGATCCGGCCCCCGGTGTTTCCGGGAAAAAGTATTGCAGGGTCTGTTGCCGTGGGAGGAAAGATCCGCCCGTGAACTGATTGATGCCCCAGTCAAAATGATGGAGGGCTTGCTCGAATGCCATCGCCCAGGTAGGAGCCCGCACCCTTTAAACCGGGTTTTTTATCGTAAACCTTATACTGAGACAGGACAATAGACATAGCCGGTCAACCATATCCCGAACAACCCAATCCGGGCCCATTTCAGGCTTCTTTTACCGGTGAATCGGGACAGGGTGGCATCTCCACGGGAAATGGTGTCCATCCGCATGATAAATATCGATAAAACCGGTTATCTGTTAGAAATAACCCGGTAAATCGCTTCAAGAAAATGCTTTTTATCGAACCTGCAATTGACACAGCAGTGGACAAGCCCCGTACATCGATCAAAGATGGGATCCGGGTCTGAACTGCGAATGTGAGGGTTGTTTATATATCGACGAAGTTGGATTTTGGCAGAAAAGCTGGCACTTTCGTTAACTCGAGCATTTTAGGTATAAACTGAGCTGGTATATGAAATTGGACGGTTATTAGCCGGTGTAATGAGGATATGGTTCTCCGATGACGAAGAACCACGAGGGGGGAAAGCCCTCCCCTTCCGGCAAGGGGAGAATAGCGATTACTCTGCAGAGAGAATAATATCCAGCCTTTCTATGGTCACATTCGCGGGATATTTAAGATCACTCGGGGGAAGGCCATTCACGGTGAGATTGGTGACACCGCTCCATTCAGGAAGTCTCACCACGGTTGCATTCAGTTTCAGTTGTGAATTACCGTTCCCGCTCGAAGCGCTGTTCAGGGAATGCGGTGTGATATTGACAATTTTTATGGTGATATTATGGTAATCGTTTGAATATTCGGGTTGTTTCAAAAGATTTTTCCGGAACGCATCCCTGGCCTCCAGGTACTGGTTTTCAAGGGAGATCGGAACACTGACAGGGCCCCTGCTGACATTGATTGTTCCTTCCTCCCATGAATATCCCTGGTTCAACCAGAAGTTTGATACCGGTTCATACGTGATATTCGAAAGAAAGCCATATGCGGAAGGAATTCCATCAACATCGATGACGTTTGTAGCGCTTTCCCGTTGATTAATTCGAATCCCTCCCCCTGAACGGATGCTGTTCAGAAGAATATCCCCCCCGCCCAGGGGGATGGACTCGGACATGGTTCCGTTCCGCCAGAGAAATATGGAATTGTCGATGTCTGCACTGAACCGAACCATACCGTTCTCCACATCCCTGAGATGTTCCACCTCGGCCTGCTGCTTGAAACCCGGCAGATAGATGGCATTCCAGATCCCTAAGAGTGTCACCACAACGACAAGGATCATCATGACCGCGACCACCGGCGCGATGGCATCATCATTTTTCATGGCGGGTTCACCATCCCGGAAAAGACAACCGCCCGCGGGGTGACCAGCGAGACTTTGTAGGTTCTTCTGGGGACATTGGTTATGGTGATCCAGCAGCCGAGGTCGAACATCTTGCAATCGGGTGGTCCAAGCAAGAAGGACGCGTTAGAATCGGAATACTTCCGGTTTGTATCATTTTCGGACAGCACCACGGTCAGGTCAGATCTCTTGATAAAGTCCCCCCCCTTGTGATAGAGATGAACGTCGATTAAACCTGTTCCTTTATCCTCCCAGTCCATGATAACCGTCACGCTCGGGTCGCGCGGCGGCGGCAGGAAACTCGATGCAGTCGCCGCAAACACGGCCATCAGGATAAGTACCAGGGTGAGCATCAGCATCTCCCCGACAAGTTCCGACAACGCCTCCTCCCGTTCACAGGACATAGACGAACATCACCACCGTCGCGATGAGGAATAGGATACTGTGCTTGAACCCGGACATTATGTTTGCCGCCGAGAGCTGCCCGGCCATGATCCCGGAGAAGAGGCCGAGGATGATGGCGATCCGGAACATGTCGAGCACGTTTCCAGAGATATCGATGGCAGTGTTCAGCTTCTCAAACGAGGATATGAAAGAGACGTTCAGCACGTAAGCAGTGTAGAGGAAAATGCCGAACGAGAGGTAGATGATCATGATGTAGGCAAACGAGGTGGTGAACCTGTCCCGCTTCATCTTCAGGTAGTGCTCCATGTCCCCGATAGCGATCATCAGGATGTCCCGGATGTAGTCGGTCACCTCGCTTGCCCGGACGATCAGGGAGATGGCCCGCTTGATCATCAGTACCCCGATCCGCTCCTCCATCCGGACCAGTGCGCTCGATACAGGAGAGCCCCAGCGAACCTCATCAGAGACGACCTTGAGCTCGCTCGAAAGCAGCCCGAGCTTGGAATGAGAGATGAGGTGGATGGCCCCCTGAAGGGTCATCCCGATATCTTTCAGGTCGGCGAGCTCCCGCAGGAAATCGGGGATCTGCTCCTCGACCCGGTGGACGTAACGGCGCCGGAGCTCGAAGGCGACCATCACCGGGGAGAGCACAGCGATGCAGAACAGGCTGATGAAGACCTCGAAAGGGTACTTGGGAACAAGGGCGGCAAGGGTGCCGTTCCAGAAGAGGAGGGTCACGGCCAGGCCTAGGATGCCCCCGAGAACCGCACCGAACCGGTAGTCGGCAACGTAGTGGCGGAGGGGGTGTCGGGTGATGTCCTGGAACCGGATCATGGCCCGGGTGGACTTCATCCTCCGCGAGAACTTTCCGGGCGCCTCCCGTTCCCCGCCGGACAGGGGGACACCGGTCTCGTACTCGGTCTCTTCAATCTCCCGCCGGGTGATCTCCAGCCGCTCGGCAGGGAGCACCAGGGAGAGGATCCAGATCATCGCCGCCGCCCCGAGCGGGAGCCCGATGAAGAAGAAGACCATCATGGCCGAGAGCTGGCTCTGGCCGGTCATGGTCTCTGCCGCGGTCATGATGATCACGGCGATGGGGGCGGCGACAAACGCAGATACGTAGACCTCGGCCATGATCTCCATGGTCTTCAACCCCATCTCGAGCTCGTTTCGCGCAACTTCGCGGAAATGGGCGGAGCGGGAAGCAAAAAACTCGGTGATATCCCCGCCGCTCTCGAACATCAGGATCAGGTCGTCCATCAGGCGCTTCAGGTTCGCTGAAGGTGTCGTCCTCCCCAGGTTGCGCATGGCCGTGACCAGGTCGTCGCCGAACAGTTCCACGTCCCGCACGATCATGCCAAACTCCGTGGATACCTCGCCGTACAGGTCATGCTGCTCGTACACGCTCCGGAAGACATTATAGAGCGTCAGGGTGGTGGAGAGGGCCTGCATGTAGGTGATGGCATAGGGGAGATCGATCTCGATTCGCGTCTTTCGCCCTTTTGCGGTAAGCACCGGCTGGACGTAGACCGCACCAAAGACCAGCAGGGTGGGGATAACCACGATGAGAATATCCTGGACCCAGGAAGGGTATGGTTTCAGCACCGTGAACCGGATGGAAAGGACATGGAAGATTACCACCACCGCTACCATCGCGGCAGCGATCATCGCCGTTTGCTGGAGAAGGTAGCGGATGTACTCATCATAGGTCCTTGGGGTCCTTGACCCCCTGAGCGTCCGGCTGTAATTATCCCGGTCAAGGAAGCTGTCTCTCAATGAACGGAAAGCATCAGCTGCTGCCACCGGCCATCTCCTCTGCCATATCTTCGGGAGTGATCCGTTCCGATTTCCGGATCAGGTTGAAGACTCCGCTCACCTCGGCGGAACGGGTAATCCCCTTGCGGGCCATCAGCTCGAGCAGGTGCTTGCGGATGGCCAGCTGCTCCTCGACCTCGCTCCGGGACCATCCCCGTGCGTAGCCGATGCTGTCCAATACGCGGGAATGGTTGAAGTTCCGCTGGAACCGGTCGGTCCGCGGATACCAGGTGTAGAGCTCATGGGACTGGATGGCATCGTTCCGGTCAACCGAGATCTCATTGAGGGATGCACAGCGCCGGATGGCCTTGCCCTCCCTGTACTGCAGGAGCTGGACCACCATCAGGTCCAGCGCACCGAACATGGCCCGCGGGACGTTGATGGGCGGGTTGACCAGCCGGTTGATGGACTCGTCCACGCTGCCGGCGTGCAGGGTGGAGTAGGTGGTATGCCCGGTGTTCATGGCCTGGAATAGGGTCTGGGCCTCGGGCCCCCTGACCTCACCTACGATGATGTATTCCGGTCGCTGGCGGAGGGAAGACCGCAGCAGGGAGAAGAGGTCGATATCCCCCTTGACCGCGTGCCCCGTGGTCTCCCGCGTCTTCGTGGGGAGCCAGTTCTTGTGCGGGAGCTGGATCTCCCGCGTATCCTCGAGCGAGACGATCTTTGCGGTGAGAGGGATGTAGTAGGAGATAGCGTTCATGGTGGATGTCTTCCCGCTCGCCGTTCCTCCCACTATGATCATGCTTTTCCGGTTCTCCACGGCAAGCCAGATGAAGGCCAGGATCTCGGGGCTGTAGGTCCCGTAGCGGATCAGGTCCACAGGGGTCATCGGGTCGGTCTTGAACCGCCGGATGGTGAAGGAGCTTCCCTTTGATGAGACCACGTCGGTATAGGTGATCTGGGCCCGGGATCCGTCCGGGAGGGGGGCATCGAGGAGGGGTGAGGCGATCGAGACCTGCTTGTCCGCTTTCTGGGAGAGCTTCAGGACAAACCGGTTGAGTTCCTCACCGGTGAAAGAGAGGGTTGTCGGCACCGATCCGAACTCGTTGTGGTAAATGTACACAGGGCTTCCGGCACCGTTGCAGGTGATATCCTCGATGAACCGGTCGTGCATCAGCGGGTCGATGGGGCCGTATCCCTGGAGGTTCCGCTCCAGGTAGTAGAAGAGCACCGAGACCCGTTCGTCCGGCATGCCCGGCGAGAACCGGTGCACGGCGCCCCGGACCTCGGGGAAAACCAGCCGGACCTCACCTTTCTTGCGAAGCGATTCGAAGACCACCACGTCGCGGAGGTAGGTGTGCACTTCTTCAAGGAGCAGCCGTTCCTGGAAGCTGACCGGTGGCTCAACGATCCGGTACAGGAGGTCGAAGAGGTCGTTTTCCACTACCAGGGCGTAGGAGAACCCCTTCTTCAGCCAGTAACGGTCGACCAGGCGCTCACCGGGGAGGGGGGTGGCATCGGGAGGTGGTACATCATCGGCTGATCCGGGAGGAATTGCCGCCTCCCTGCTCTCCCGGAAGAGACCGGAAAGCCATGAAAGCGGGGAACCTGCATTCCCGTCTCCGTTCTCTTTCTCCTTCACAGCTCCCCGAACCCACTCCAGGCCTTTCACTCTCTCTCCTCCTGCCCGTATCTTGTGGATTCTACGGCAGGCGTCCCCGGTCCTTCCGGTTGACCGGTTCCGAGTGCTGCTTCAGCGTTTCGGAAACCCTGCTGCGCTTCAGCATCGCCGGGGTCGAGGGAGACAGCCTTCCGGAACGCGGCCAAAGCCTCGCGTGAGCGGCCAAGCGCAAGGAACGCCTCTCCCCGGGCCTTCAGCATCTCCTTTCCTCCTGCAGGAGATTCCAGGAGGGGCTTGAAGATCTCAAGGGCCTCTTCTACCCTTCCAGCATCGGCAAGTACCCTTCCCAGGCGTTGGATGAAGGCGATGTTGCCAGGCTGGTGCTCCATAACTTTCCGGAAATCGCGGGTGGCTTCCGAATACATTCCGCTCCGGGCAAAGGCCTCCCCCCTCTTCTCGTAGAGAGACATGTTTCCGGTATTGAGGGCGATCGCCCGGTCATATGCCGCGGCCTCGTCCCGGAACTTTCCAAGCTCGTGCAGCACATCCCCCATGGCTTCCCAGGTCCGGCCGTCATCTGGCTGTATGGTCAGGGCCCGATCGTACGCGGTCAGGGCCTCGCCAAACCTGCGCAGTGCATGAAATATCCTCCCCTGGCAGATGAAGAGCGAGGGGTTGCCGGGGTTCGCGGCAATCCCCTGCTCAAGGGAGCCAAGGGCCTCTTCTTCCCTCCCGAGCCTGGCGAGCGACCGTGCCCGGGAAAGCCAGAGATCCGATGATCGCGGGTCGATGGCAAGAGCCCGGTCATAGGACTGGAGGGCCTCGTGGTCCCGCGAGAGGCTATGGAGGATCCGGCCCCGGGCGACCCAGATCTCGGCCGAATGCGGGTTGAGCGACAGGGCCCGGTCCAGGGCATGAAGTGCCTCCTGTTCGCGCCCCAGGTTCTGGAGCACGAATCCCTGCTGCCGCCAGGCATCGAAGTTGTCCCGGTCGAGGCTTAGTGCCTGCTTGCAGGAATACAGGGCCTCCTCCTCCCTCCCCACCCGGGAGAGCACCCAGGCCCGGAGGATCCAGATTCCTGCGGACCCGGGGTCACGACCCAGTTCCCGGTCAAAATCCTCGAGCGCTTCCTGGTAGCGTCCGAGGGAGTACAGGGCGATTCCCCGGAACCCTGCCGAGAGTTCCGGACGCTGCTCGAGCACCCGGTCGAACCCGTCAACCAGCTGGCCGCAGTTCTTGATGGTGCAGACACTTCGCCCTCCCTGGAAACGGTAGACTTCGCCACCCTCCATGCTGAGGGCATCGAGCACGGTATCCGCCCCATTATCGGGCAGAAGTTGCTCTTTTTTCGTGGCTGTCAGACCTTCCCGGGACTTTCCACCGGCCAGCGACTTCAGCCCGGTGAGGATACCGGGACCCCTTCCCGGGGACAGGGCCGTATCGGAGGCCCGTGCCGATCCGCTACCGGGAACCCCGGTCTCCTTCTTTTCATCCTGATCGGTAGATCCTCCAGATTGTTTCAGCCTCTTCCAGAACCCCTGGGCAGGAGCTGCCTCAGTGGATACCTGCTCCCCGTGGCTGCCTTCGTAACCATCCGCTTCATGCGGACCCGAAGAGGAATGTTTCAGCCTCTTCCAGAGCCCCCGGGCAGGTACTGCCTCAGTGGATACCTGATCCCCGTGGCTGCCTTCGTAACCATCCGCTTCATGCGGACCCGAAGAGGAATGTTTCAGCCTCTTCCAGAGCCCCCGGGCAGGAGCTGCTTCGCTGGATACCTGCTCCCCGCGGCTGCCTTCGTAGCCATCCGCTTCATGCGGACCCGAAGAGGAATGTTTCAACCTCTTCCAGAGCCGCTCCCCCCTCCCTTTCTCCACGGGGACTGCAACCGTGGCGATGCCCTGTCCTGTTCCTTCGGGTCGGGGTGATTTTTCCTGATGCAGCAAGCCGAGCCTGGCCAGGAGCCCGTCTGCCGACAGACCGGCAGGTTCTTCAACCGATGTGGTCTCTCTCCCCGAAGGCTCCGATGTATGTGAACCACCCGGTGTTGATCCCGAAAAAGATTCGCTCTCCGTTACCCCGGAAGTCTTCAGCTCCCTGATCTTCTCCCTGCACCGCTCGGCATCCCTGTCCCTGCCGGACTTTACGTAGGAATACCCGAGGTTGTTCCAGGCCGCTTTATAGGAAGGGTCCAGATCGAGTGCCTTCAGGTAGTATCTGATTGCCTGGTCAAAATCGCCGCTTTTTGCCGATTCGTCGCCCTGTGACTTCAGGACAGCGGCAAGACCTTTCTTACCTGTCATATCACGACCTTGAGGATGTTTCCCGTTGCAGGGGGGCCGGGAAGCGTATCACCGGGGAAACGGGTAAATTCCGGATCACCGGGTTGCATAACTGATATATACTGTTCATCCATATTGTTTCATACTTTTTTATTGATCTGTAATTAGATCCATCCACCAGAAATTAACCCTTCGGTTGAAGATTCATATCTCTCCGCCATCTCCTGTTTTGCGCCATGAACCGGACACTCTCATCAAATGCTTCCAGTTTCTCCACTTCGATGATCCATGTGGCCTCGCTGGGAAGCCTGGGGAACACACGGGAAAAATCGATACACCCGGTCCCCAGGGCCAGATGTTCATCGGAGTATCCGTTGTTGTCGTGAAGATGGACGTGGAGTGGATTTCCGGCAGCGAGGAACTTCTTCAGCAGCCCGTTGACATTGGCATGGCCGATATCCAGGCAGAAAGAAAGCCCTTCTTCCTCCAGGACCGGCAGGAAGGAGGGGTCCTTAAAATGGCAGACCTGCCAGGCCCCCATGTTCTCGATGGCGACCGGTACGCCATACTCTTCTTGGATTGCCGCAAGATCCCGGAGGGAAGCCCTCAAAGCCTCATAAGACTGGTCACGCATCCCGAGCCATGGAGAGAACCCCGGGTGCACAACCACGCATCCGGCATTGATCCCGCCCGCCTCCCTGCATACCTCCCGGAGAAGGTTCAGCGAAGCCTGCCGGATCGGCTCCCGGTAACTGGCGATGTTGATATCGGTTGTCGGGGAGTGGACGGTGTAGCGGAGGTCAAAGGAGGAGCAGGCTTCTGAACAGGCAAGGAGATCGTGCCTGGCATCCGAGAGGATCTCCACGGTTCCGGTACGGGCCGAGAGGATATCCAGGACATCGGCCAGATCGTGGTTCAAGAGGCACCAGGTCGAGCACCCTAACTCCGTCATGAACTTCTCCCGATAATCCCGGCAACGGCACTCATAGTCGAGCGGACATCCTCTGTGATGACGGCCCCGTTTGCCGCCAGTCGCTCCAGGGCTGCTGCGGCTTCGCCACCGGTAAAGTCCCATTCCTCGCCTTCTTTCTGGTGGCTGTCGAGAATCACGATACCCCCGACTTTCGCCGATTCGAGGACGCGGAGGTTCCCGATGTTCCCTGCTCCCCACAACCCGCGGGTCAGGACCACCACGTTTGTCTCATCGAGCACCAGGGCAAGTTCACCCATGGAACCGGTGGAAACCGGGCTGAAGGGCGGCTCGGAGATGCATGGGATCCCGAGCATTCGTGCGGTCCGGTAATCGGAGTCGTTTACCGAGAGCACCCCGGCGGTCACCTGGTAGCCTGCAGTGAAGAGGCCCTGCAGCAGGTCAGACCCCTCTCCGCCACCGCAGATGACATGCACTCTCCCGCCCTTCCCCTGGCCGTTCTCCGGCCTCGTGAGAGGGGAGATGACCGGGCGGCCGGTGAACGGGTTCTTCCGGACAATAACGTCGATCCCGAACGCGGTCCGGATTGCGTCACGGGTAAGCACCTCTTCAGGGCTGCCCATTACCAGGATCCGGTGATTGTGGAGGAGGATGAGGCGGTCGCAGAAATGGGCGGCATAGTTCAGGTCATGGAAGACCCCGAGGACGGCGATCCGGTGTGACAGGTCCTTCATGGCATGGAGGATGCTCACCTGCTGCCCGAGGTCGAGGTGGGCGGTAGGTTCGTCGAGGAGAAGGATGCGGGGCTGCTGGGCAAGGGCACGGGCGATGATAACCCGCTGGAGTTCCCCACCACTGATAGCCCGGACGGACCGGTCTGCTAGGTGGGTTATGCCGGTCGTCTCCATGGCGTTCCGGCAAATCTCCCGGTCTTCGTCTTTCTCCCGCCCAAACCTCCCGATATGGGGATAGCGCCCCATCAGCACCACATCCCTTACCGTGAAGTCGAACCCCGGTTCGGACGCCTGGGGGACGACAGCGACTTCCCGCGACAGTTCAAGGGAGGAAAACTCGCCGAGTGCCCGGTCATCGAGAAGGATGACGCCTCTCGAAGGAGGGACGATGCGGGAGATCGCCTTTAAGAGCGTGGTCTTTCCCGACCCGTTGGGGCCGATGATTCCGAGGAACTCTCCTGTCCCGCTCTGGAACGAGACCTCCCGCAACACTGCCTGCGCCCCGTAATCAAGGTCCACATCCCGGATTTTTATCATTTCATGTACCTCCGCTTGAGGAGGAAGATGAAGAACGGGGCGCCGAAAAATGCAGTAACCACCCCGACGGGAACCTCGTTGCCAACCGTCCGGGCCAGGGTGTCGGAAAAGACCAGCAGGATTCCGCCGGTCATCATTGATGCCGGCAGGAGGATCCGGTGGTCCGGTCCGGCCACCAGGCGCACCAGGTGGGGGGTGATCAGCCCGATGAACCCGATGCTGCCGGCGATGGCAACGGCAAGGCCGGTGATGAACGAGCTTGCCAGTAAAAGCGATCTCTTCAGGAACTCGGTGTCCACGCCAAGGTGGAGGGCATCCTCCTCACCAAAGGCGAAGATGTTCAGCTCCCTGGAGAAGAGAAAGAGCGAGAGCGAAGCGGGAACGATCAGGAGTCCTATCCATACGTCATTCCATGAGGTACTCCAGAATCCGCCCATCAGCCAGAGAAAGATCTGGTGGAGACTCTCTCCAGCGGTATACATCAGGAATGAAAGGATTGCCGAAAGGAACAGGGAGACGGCAATCCCGGTGAGAAGGAGCTGTTCTACCGGGATTCTCCCTCCCTTTCGGGAAATCCCGTAGACAAGGAACGTGGCCACGATGCAGCCTACGAAGGCGAGCACCCAGTGGAACGCGCCGGCCAGAAAAACAATAGCAATCGCCGCCCCGAGCGCACCGCCTGAGGAGGTCCCGAGGAGGTAGGGGTCGGCCATCGAATTGCGGAACAATCCCTGCATCACCACACCTGCCGCGGCAAGGCCGGCCCCGACCAGCAGGGCAGCAATCACCCGGGGGAGTCTCACGGAAAAAAGGATGATCGAGGAGGTCTCATCCCATGCCAGGCCCAGGAAAGGGGTACCCGCCGGTCCGATTGCGGTGCAGACCAGGACGCTTGCCACCACCGCCAGGGAGAGGGGGACGAGGAACAACCCACGTTTCTGCATGATGATGAAAGTTTATTTGTCTTAATTAAAATTATATTTATTCATATGAAGCCGGGGATGACATGGCTGACCTGATCGTTGGCGGGGGTCGGTACGGTGAGCGGGCGGCCCAATATCTCATTGAGCAGCGCCGGCAGTTCGTGGTAGTGGACCCTGATCCGGAATGCACGGCAGTTGCAGGCATTAGGAAACAGCAGGGAACATATCCAGTAATTCCTGGAGGGCTTGATGCTGCACTCCGGGCATTCATGGACTACAGACCGGGACTGGTCTTTCCCACCGCACCGGCGCACGTGGCAGCAGGGCTGGTGTGCGAAGCAGGAGGGTTCCGCGAATCCCCTGGCGGCATCCCAGGGATCCTGGAGCGTATCCCGCCCGGACTGGTGCTGGGCACCCGGGGCGGGTCGGTGTTTCTCTCGGTGAACCGGGATTCCACCTGCATCCCTGACTGCCCCTCTCCTGATACCTGCCCTGTCACCGGAGAGGACCGCAGTGAACCGCTCCATCAGCGGCTCCGGCAGGCTCTCCCGCGGGCCTTTATCCTGGAGAGCATCCAGGTCGCTCCCGGGCTCGGGGCCTTGCGGGGAAATGACGTCGCGGACCTAATCAGGCAGGTAGGGGGAAGAAAGCAGGTCATCATCGGGACAGCCTGCCGCTGTCATGGCGTGGTGACAATGCTTGTTTCCAGGCAGGAGACGGAATCAACAACCGGCATGAACCGGGCTTACCGGATTGATTCAGTCTGAAACAGTAAAGTGGTGCAGCCGGGACCACCCTTTGCCATGTTCTTTTACCACGTGTTCTGCCACTGCAGCGGTGTTTCCGGCCGCAAACGATGTTTTTTAAAAAGTTCAACTGGTTTTACTCTACGCAAATACTATTTTAGCAAAGACATTTGTACATACCTTCCCAAGCGCCCCCCCGGGGTAGTACATAATACTGGTGGTTGCAGTGAATGGGGGCGAAACCTGTCTGTTCAGCCATCAATGCAAAAAAAGTCGCGGAGAAGAGTGGTCCCGTAAATTATTCTCACTCCCGCCGACCCGCCTGCTCTCTTCCTTCAGGGTCCACAGCACGAATGCATCACTCGGGGGAAATGATTTTCCGGAGATAATCCGGGGCGATTCCTCGCGCGTATCAAGTATGGTGAACTGTGCACCGTCCCCTGTCCGGAAGGAACACCTGACCTCGTAGACCGGTGAAAGGTCCCCGGGTTTCCGGGTGGTGGGTCCACCCGCAGGCGACGGCAACGGCCCATTTCGTCCTGTGGATGCCCACGTAACACGGTCCCCAGAAGTACCCCCGGCGCGCCGGACATGGGTAGTCGATTCAAACGATTCCACGGCACTTTTCACGGTGCCGTATGGACTGTGTCCAAAATATGGGTGACATCGCATCACGCAGGGGAAGGACCCCCAGACCTGGTTCAGAACCCCTTCCTCATGGCGATCAGGCCTGCACCGATGCAGGCCATGCATGCGATCAGCATCCCGAACCCGGGCACCCGGGCTCCCTGCGTCGGCGTCATAACCGGTGTATCGTTCCCAAACAACTCCGGGTGAATGGCCGCCGCAAACATTTCCAGTGCATCCACGATACGCGGGCCGGCGCGGTCCACCGTATCCGAATCTACGATGGAGATCCGGTTTTCTTTGATGGCGGTAACCCCGGCAAACCGCGGTTCGTTTCGGAAGAACCGGGCAATCGCATCCTCTCCTCCTCCCATGCCGGAGCCCGCGTTCACGATGAGAACGTCAGGGTCGGCGTGGATGAAGTCCTCGATGCCGATGTTCTTCCATCCCTCAACCCCGGGGAAGGCGTTCTCTCCCCCAGCCTTCATGATCAACTCGTCCTGGAAGGTGCCTTTCCCGCTCACGTAAATGGGATCGTTCCAGATCACGTGGGCAACGGTGGGGCGCTCCGATGCCATGCCGGCCCGCTCCTCCACGGCATTGATGCGCTGTTCAAGGCCTCCTGCAAGAGCGGCGGCGTTAGCCTCCGCGCCGGCAGCCTTGCCGACCAGCCGGATATTATCCAGCACGTCAGCGAGCGTTCGGGGGTGCAGGGCGACGACGGGATAGCCGAGCATACGCAGGTTTTCCAGGATCTCCTCGCCGTTGCCGTAACTGGCGAGGATAAGGTCTGGCTTGAGCGCGATGACCTTCTCGATATTCACCGTGTTGTATCCTCCGATCTTCGGTTTCTCCAGCGCTTCAGGGGGGTAGTTGCAGTACTCGGTGACACCGATGATGCGGTCACCCAGGCCGAGAGCGTAGAGGATCTCGGTGTTTGACGGGGAGAGGGAGATGATCCGCTGCGGTGTGCCGTTGATGATCACCGCGGTGCCCATGTCGTCGGTGAGGGCGACGGCGGTGGCTGGCAATACAATAAAACCGACAAAAAGTACGATGGTGAGTGTAATGTGCCGTTTTGATACATGCATATTATCAGGTTTATCCTGGATCATATTGACATTCATCCTGTCTTCCTAACAAGCAAGGTAATGATGAAGAGGAGGAATGGGGAGAATCACTCCAAATCATTCCATTCCTCTCTGCCGTTCGACAAAGCATGTTATCGGTAGCATCAGAACCGGATAACCTGGCAATTATACCAGAACAACAGTTCCCGATTGGATAACCTTCCCGCTCGCTTTGTTGATGACCTTATACTCCGCCTTCGTGTTCAGGTAAAGTCCCATCCCGCCAGCAGCGCCTTCGGGTTTCCAGGAGATCTGGGCTGCATTGTTGAAACCAGAGTGATCATCAATGCGGCAATTATCTGCATAGAGCATGAACTTGTCGCCCGGAGTGATGAACCCGTCGCTATCACCGATCTCCATGATGTAGGACTCCACATCATTGGGAAGACAGTTCGTTGTCGGGATCTTGTCATATGTGCTTATGGTATACTTTGCATCACGGCTCTGCAACTGGATGGAAATATCAGAGAGGGCGAAGGCATCGCCACCCATGTGTTCGAAGAGCAACCCGTTCTTGGCGGTGAAATCATCAGGATAATTTGGGTCCCAATTGGTCTTGTTGGTGTCCTGGATATCTTTTATCACCGCGACAACCGAGAGTGACGCCTGCGGAGCCTTACTCGTGTCTGATGCGAGGCCTCCTGCGAAGGCACTCACAACTGCAGCAATGATGATAGTCACGACGAGCATCAGCATAACGCCGACGACAGGAGATACTGCATCAGTATTCCTCCTCTTCATAGAACAATCACCTCTTTGTCGTAGATGTACTTCCCGCTCGGTGTGTGCAGGATCTTTACGTCAACAACCCCTCCCGATCCGAATCCATAGGAAGAATCAGTAATATCGAATCCGAGGAGGGCACTGGTGCCCGCATCAGAGCCCGAACTCAAGACATCACCTGTCGTCCAGGTATAATTACCAAAGTCCGTGACTAGATTGATGCCAGAATATCCCAATGACATATCGTTGATGTAAGGCACCCTGGTAAATGTTCCATACCCGTAGAGATCGGTGCTCTCGCTTGCTGGTGTCTGTCTGTGTTTTATTATGGTACCATCTGTTAATGTGTAGTATGTGACGATTTCAAGATCCTTCGTAGGGATTGAATCGCCACTAAGATGCTCAAATACCATCTTCCATTGGACATTTGCCGGTCTCATGCCGCCATCGTCCTGCATGAACCTGACATCGATCGATGCCTGTGGCGCTGCCTTCGTGCCGCCCGCCAAACCGCCGGCAAATCCGCTCACCACGGCGGCGATGATGATGGTCACCACCAGCATGAGCATGACGCCAACGACCGGTGAGACGGCATCTTCGTTTCGTTTCATAATCAGTATTCCTCCAACTTCTGGAGTTGCACAGGGAGGGCCCGTCCCTGAACAACACAACTGAGTCTTAGTTAGAACTATAAATATTGATCAATCTTATTTTCTGTAACTAAGGCTTACTTGTTAAGTCGACGAATACATATTTCATTTCCGGGTAGTCTTTCATTCCTGGGAGAACTGACATGAAATGCTGTTTTCCAGATTCCACCCTTATTATTGAAGATGAACCCGAGAGGAACAGATGGAGGGTATCGGTCCGGCCACCGCCCTTTTCAACAATTCTGTTCCGCGCATGTGGCACGATGACCACCCTGGAGGTTGCCTGGAACGAGTAGGGCGGGTCCGCTGTATTTCGGGATGCTCACCTGCCGTTCCCGTGGGTGCCATGGTGATCTCCCGTTCCGGGTTCCCAGCCGTGTTAATCACGGTGGGAATCTCGGGAAACATCATCAGTACCATCGGTATGAGCGGTGAGGGCATCTCGCGCCAACGGGCTGCTGGAAGGCCTTACATAGCCGGCCAGTGCAAAGACACGGGCAATCCTCGAGACCGGGAAGGGGATTCAAGATACTACTGCCGATGCAACCACCATGACCTGCCAGGACGCCGCGGTTCACTGCTGCACCTGGCACAGTGACTCCCGTGAGAAGCCAGCGTGTTGCCTGTGCCAGGAAAGGAGTGCCCTGGCACTGTCCCGCTATGAAGAAGGGGTCGTGATACCTGGTTGGCATCGACCTGACGATTCGAATTGTGCATCCGATGACGTATATAACTTCTCCGCGAAAAAACCTAATCTGTAAGATATTTATGATATTACGTCATACAAAACTTCGAATGGCACGCTCTCCCCCCCGACCACGAACCCTACTGATCGTGTTTTTTTTACTTGCATTCTCATTGTTTCCGGGTTGTATTGAGATGGGAAATGAGGTTGACGAAATACATCGCGTGCAGACCTCAGTTCCCTCGGAGCCTTTATCTCCAGCTCCGGTATTCACTCCTTCCGGACCGGTCGTCACACCATCTCCTACACAGGTCATCGGGACGGTTGTGGACGCAGAACCCATCCCTCCTTCGGTGGCAGTCACCCCCTCCTACCGGGAAATGAGCCCTGACGGGGGGAATCTGGCCCGGCCAAACGAGATGCCGACGGCTACGTTCAAATCATCGGTGTACAGTCTGAGGTATACCGACATCGGTCTGCTCGCGACGGTTGAACAGGCACCGTTCGTGATCGAATTCTGGACCAGCGCCTACAACCAGAACCCCTACGACTCGCTCGTGGTCATCACCGTCAGGGATCCCTGCACCGGGGAGATTATCCTTGAAGACGGGTACAACGGGCTCTACAGCTCGGATCCCTACAAGCGGATGGTCATCCGGAAGAGCGGGCAGTTCCATGTCAATATCTATGGGATGAGAAGTGGGATCGAGGTAAAGTTCAGGGGCGGGGTTGACGAATCGGCTGCAGAGCCGTATGGCGAATGGGGTGTTCCCCGACCAGTCGTAAGGGAAGTCATGAGCGAAGAAGAGTATCTCCGGATGATGGAGGAGATGTGAAGAGATCCCGGGAACAATCAATCGTGCGGCAGGATCTGACCTTTTTTCTTTGTGAGATCGACCTTCAGCCCGCCTGCGTCATCAGCCAGAGCGCCCCGGTGTTGTGGAGAGCGACGATCACGTAGAAGGCGATGATGAGCGCCATGGCGGAGGTTCCGCTCCAGGCGACTTTCTCTTCTGCCCACGTGCAGATCCCGGAAATATAGATCAGCACTCCCCCCTTCACGATAATATGGACCATTGGACAGGCCACCACGGCCGTCATCAGGTGGTTCAGTTCAACCCCTCCAAAGAGAAGGATTGCTTCCGTGGTAATGATATCAATGCTAAAGAGGATGTACAGGATGAGGATTCCCAGGAAAAGATGGAGATGAATATCCGATCGAAGAAAAGTTTCCCCGGTGGCTGACAGATCCGGATAGGTCAAGTTCCCGGAACCATTATCCATGTTTTACCCCAATAGTCTTGCACTTCGTCCATGAACTATAAACATTACCCTTAAATTATCCTTTTTTCCGGGAAAAAACGATAAGACTTCAATATTTTAGCAAGAAGACCGAAAAGTGTTTTAGAGTGTCGCACCAGGTATTACACCTTCCTGTAAACCGATTACTGGAGAGACCGGTAAGAGTCCCTGCCGCACTATTGAGTGATCGCTTCATTCCGGGCATACGACATGATGAGGTGAGGGGATGTGATCCGGCAGGTCTATCCTCTGCCGGAAATGAAGGAATGGTACTCCCTCTTCAGAACTCTTCGAGAATTCCGTATCCCCACTGCATGAGCTTCCGCGCTGCTTCCGCTCCCGGCAAATCATCGCACACCAACCCCCTGGATGCGAGATACCGTTCGACCAGCCGGGTGGATGCAGGGATGATACGCTCGGTCTCTGCGGGTTCCATGCTCCAGGCATGGAAATAATACACCGGTTTCTTATTCTTCGATTGGTGGATGTAGAGATCGCGACCCCGGATATTGGCTTTTGAACCTTCAAAAGGCGGCCGGGGTGACCTGTAGAGACACACATCTTTGTCGGTATCCAGGATTTCCCGTTTTGTCGTGGTAACAAATTTCATTTGCATGACGCTAAAACCCCCATTTTAGCATAGTTCGGTTCATCCATTCAATGAGGATGGCGTGAATCTGTCGGCTGGCAGGGTGGAGATTTCCCTGGTTCTTCGATCACCCCCACTCCATTCGATTATATCACGATCTATATATTCTTTGTGAGTTGGTGTTACGATTATTTTCATAAATGTCACGTAACCATCCTCCATGTAACAAATGTACAAAACGGGGTTGGCAGATCAAAAAAGGACCGATCCTGAGATCGAAATCCCTATCACGATCAGGCCTGGAAAGGTATTGATCAGCGCTGTTACGAACTGCCCTGCCAGAGATGACCTGTCTTCACGGTCGCTTCTCTTGACACAGCCACCAGCGACCTTAAATAAGCCAGGGCGATGGTTGCTAACAAGGTCAGAGGATGCGGAATGCCCGATGAGGGCATGAACAAAAAATTAAGGAAAACGAACCGGAAGGTATCGAAGTCCGGAATGATGGCGACGATGATGACGGCGCCTCCCACTCCATAGAAAATGACATGATACGGGCACCACCCCGGGGATCGAAGACAGGGCGGCCGTCCCGTAGATAACCGGTGCAGGGCTCCTCCTTCGCTTACACCTACCTCCAACTTTCATTCCTGTAGGCAAACTTCACGTGGCATGGGGGAAAATAGACTCCCATGCCTACCTGTGCCGACTGTTTCCTCTACACCCCGAAGGACGGGAAGGAGGGGGTGTGCGCCATCAACGGCCCGGTCCCTGCCGACCGCGATGCCGGTCGCTGCCCATCCCGCACCTTCCGCCCTAAGGCTTGAACGAACAGGACAGTGCTCTTCCCGGAAAGCCGGGGGGTTTTCGTTTACCCGGAATCCTGTTTCTTTGGCAGGGCTCTTCCCGCTTTCTCGTGAAAAAAAAGGTATCTCCCCGTTCCGGCAGATTTTATCGCCCCTTTTCCTGCTCTTGAACGTATCGTTCTCACTTTCGCCCTGCATGCTCTCCACCCTTATGGGGCTGGCAGGATGAGGAGTACCTGCATGCAGTTCGACCTGCACCCCTCGGTCACGCTCTCCAGCGGGACGTTCTCCGCCCTGGTGGCACCGGAGGATCTGGTGCTTGCCGGTCTCAACGACAACCCCGTGCTGAAGCGGTTCCTCTTCCTTTTCATCTGCGGGAACTACTCCCGGCTCCTATCCGGCATCAACCGCAGGTCGGTCAGCATCGAGGTGCGACGGGCGTTCACCGCCTTCCAGCTCCTCACCATCCTCCGGGAGTCCTACCACACCATCATCTTTATCGAGCACGACCCCACCCTGTACGAGGAGGTAGGAGCGGAGGTCCTCGGGCAGGTGTCGGAGGCCATGAAGAGCGCCGGACAGGGTTCGGCGGTGGTGCTGTACGCCCCGGCAGAGGACCCCTCCTTCTCGGGCATGGCCCGGGTGGCAGATCGCTTCTTCTCGCTCTCCTCACCCCCTGCCCCTCCGCTGTCGCGGGCCCGCCGTGCAGGGAAGGTGCGCCACCCGGTCGCCCTTGCCCGGGACCAGACCACCCTGGAGCGGTTCTGATGGGCCGGAGTTTCGAGAGCGTCCGGATAGGGGTAAAAGCTATCACCGGGCGCTGGGAACGGATGGCCCGTGTCCTTCCGGGCGCCGACCGGGAGGCCGCCCTCCGGGTGGCTGCCATGGCAAAACAGCACGCCAGCGAGGGGTTTTATGCCTTCAGCGACCCGCTTGAGGCGGCGGTCTTCTCGGTACTCATCGAGCTCCAGAAAGAGCAGGACCGCAGTGCCGGTGATCGCACGCCTGGTCCGGCCCGATCGCGCGATGCCAGGCCTCCCGGTGGTGGCGAGGCAGGACCATGATCATCGACACCCGGTACTACCGTGACGGGGTCGAGATCTGGGAGTGGTCGGCAGGGACGACCCGCCGGACCACGGTACCGTACGCCCCCTCGTTCTATCTCCACCTTCCCGATCCTGCCCTCCACCGGGAGCTCCTGGAATCTCTCGAGGCAGAGTACGGAGCAGAGGAGTGCACGTTCCGGACTATTTTCGGCGAGTGTGATGGCTACCGGATCCCGGCTGGCCGCGAAATCGCCGAGGCGATCGAGCGGCAGACCGGGTATGCCGCGCAGCTCTACAACGTAGACGTCCGGCTCGACCAGCGCTATCTCGCCGGGGTGGGGCAGGTCCCCTGCTGCTGCTTGGGAGAATCCCGGTTCTCTCTCGATTTCCCGATCCCGTTTCGCACCATGACCGTGGAGGTGGAGGGCAGTTCCTTCAGGGGAGAAGCGTTCCGTGCCCTCACGGTGGTCCACGAACGGCACGAGCGGCTCGGGGGCCCGTGGCGGACCGCGCTCGCCGACCTTGCAGGGCTGCTGGCATCCTGCGATCCTGACGTGGTGCTCTTCCCCCGCTCGGACCTCTGGCTGCCCCGGCTCCTCTCCTTGGCCCGGGAGGAAGGTGTGGTGCTCCCGTTCTCAAGGAGCGGGCGGTACCGGGAAATGGCTCAGAAGTCCTACTGGAGCTACGGCAGGACCGAGTTCCGGGCCGGATCGCTCATCCCGGACGGGAGGATCCTGGTCGATACCATCCAGAGCTTCCAGTACCGGGAGAGCGGGCTTCCCGGCATCATTCTCGGTGCCCGGCTCACCGGGCTTCCCCCGAACCTCACCGCCCGGTTCACCTCCGGGACCCTTATATCGGCCTACGAGGTTTACGAAGCCCTTAGGCAGGGTATCGCTGTTCCCTTTCGGAAGAGCGACCCCGAGTGCGTGCGTAAGTTCGACGAGTTGAAAGCTGCCGACCGGGGTGGGATGATGTTTCAGCCGGTTCCGGGCCTGTACGAGCGGGTGTACGAGATCGATTTCACCTCCCTCTACCCTTCCATAATCGTTGCCTGCAACCTCTCACCCGAGACCCTCGGTTTCCCGGAGCGGCAGGGGTTCCTGCCCGAAGTGCTTGCCCCGCTCCTCTCCCTCCGGAAAGAGAGCAAGGCCCGGAAGGCCACGGATCCGGCGTTTGCCGGGACCGATGCCCTCCTCAAGTGGATGCTCGTGACCTGCTTTGGGTACACAGGATACAAGAACGCCAAGTTCGGGCAGATTGAAGTGCACGAGAAGATCACGGGGCACGCCCGGGAGATCCTGGTCCGGACCAAGGAGATCGCTGAAGACCTGGGTTTTTCTGTCCTTCACGGGATCGTGGACTGCCTCTTTGTGCAGGACGGGCCGGCAGCGGTGCTCAAGGAGCGGGTCGAGTCGGAGACCGGACTTCCTACGACAGTGGATGCTTACGACTGGATCGCCTTTCTCCCCATGCCGGATGGTTTCGGTGCCTACAACCGCTATTACGGGCGACTCTCCACCGGGGATCTGAAGGTGCGGGGGATCGCTGCCCGCAGGGGAGACACTCCGGTCTTCGTGCGGGACGTGCAGGAGCGGATGCTTTCCACCATCAGGGATGCGGAGGATTGCAAGGAGCTGGCCGCACTGTCGGACAGGGTCGGCGAACAGTACCGGGAAGCGGTGGCCGGTCTCTCCATGGCAGCCCCTGAGGATATGGCTATCTCCCGCCGGATCAGCAGGCTCCGGTACTCCCACCGCTGCCCGGAGGCTTCAGCGGTCGCGGCCTGTACCACGGCCGGGATCGAGATATTCCCCGGGATGCAGGTGAGCTATGTGGTCACCGATGCACGGACCTGGGCGGTGGAACTCGACTGGTCCGCGACCCGCTTCGATGTAGGCTACTACCGGAAGCTCCTTGACAAGGCATGGCTCGAAGTGGCATTCGCTCTCGACCAGGCAAAAAAGGGGTTGGATTCAAACAGTGCCTGGCTGCCCGGTGATGCTTCTACTCGGAGATCCGTGCCTACCATGCAAACCGGGAAATCTCGGTGCCAGCAGCATCATGGACAGTAACGGTATCACCATCGTTGTTCAGCACCGGGGTCGGTGACCCCATGAAGATCTCGGTGCCGCTATCCGTGCCGGGCCCGGTGTGCAGGACGAGCCTGCCACCCGGGAGGAGTGCGGTTTCCGGGAGGATATAGCAAAATCCGTCGCTGTCCCGGACCTGCCATCCGGTGAGGGTGATTGGGTATCCAGCTTCGTTTCCAAGGGTGATGTACTCATCGTTGAGGTTGAAGCGGTCATCTCCTGCAGCATCGTAGTGGACAGCAGCGATGAAGATTCCGGACTGCTGTAACGGGCTGGGTACCATACCGCTCCATACCCCGATCCGGTTGCTCATGGCCCGGTCCTGTATATCGAGGTAATGCGCTCGCCGGCCAAAGGATTCCTTGGTGTACACCCGTGCCAGTCCCTGGGAAAGGAGGAGTTCTCCAACATCGGTCCTGTTCGCGGTATGGACATAGGCGAGGAGCCGGCCATAGCGGTCACGTTCGCCAGCCGCCCGGTCAGTGGTGATCGTCACCACCCCGCCCTCCACTTCCCGGCGCAGGATGGATGACGCTTCCTTGCCCCAGGCCGAGAGGAACCAGGGATCGGAGATTCCTGCAAACGATGATGGTTCGTTTCCTTCCGGTGTCACCTCGGGAGTATCGATTCCCACAATCCGAACTGTCTCCTCGTTCCCGCCCGGGAACGCTACGCGTAGGGTATCTCCGTCGGTCACGTGGACAACCCGGCAGGGATACGGAGTGCCGGGGGCGAACCGGTTCATGCCCGAACCCCCTAGCCTGTCGTTACCGATGTGCAGGGTGCATCCAGTGGAGAGCAGGGAGGCGGTAACGAGGGCGGCCAGGAGCATTGCCGGGAGCATGCAGGATTTCATCTCCCATCGTTTTGCGTGCATCAGGGAAAAAACCCGGGGTATCCTGCAGAGCTGCCTGCACCAGAACGCCGAATTCCAGGCTCACCTTGCGTCCCGTGCCCGCAAGAGACCGAAATGGCTTTGTTCTCCTGTTCTGATGCACTCTCATGCAGGGTGACAACAGCGTGGACGAGAACGAACAAACCCGGCTCTACCAGGAATCCCTCATGCTCCATGAACAGCACCGGGGAAAAATCGAGATACGGGCAAAGGTTCCTATCGAGACAAGAAAGGATCTCTCCCTTGCCTACACCCCGGGAGTGGCAGAAGTCTGCCGGGCTATCAAGAAGGATCGTAACATGGCCTGGCGATACACCCTGAAGTCGAACACCGTGGCAATCGTGAGCGACGGCTCGGCCGTGCTCGGCCTCGGAAACATCGGGGGATACGCGGCCATACCGGTGATGGAGGGGAAGGCGCTCCTCTTCAAAAAGTTTGCCGGAATCGACGCCTTTCCGATTTGTTTTGAAAGCTACCATACCGATTTCGTGGACGAGGTGAGAAATATTGCACCGGTCTTCGGCGGGATTAACCTCGAAGATATCGCAGCCCCCAAGTGCTTCGAGGTCGAAGAGGCCCTCCAGGATATTGGCATCCCGGTGATGCACGATGATCAGCACGGGACGGCCATCACCGTGCTTGCCGCGCTCCTGAACGCCTGCCGGGCCTCGAAAAAGGAGTTTGCCGACCTCCGGATCGTGGTCTCGGGAGCCGGAGCAGCGGGCTATGCCATCACCCGCCTGCTGAAGTGCATCGGCTACAATCAGGACGTCTGCACCATGGTCCGCGATATCATCGTCTGCGATACCCAGGGGATCATCCATCGCAACCGGAAAGGCCTGTACGCCAACAAGTTCAAGTTCATCCTTGCCGGTGAGACCAACCGCTCCGGCCGGGCCGGGAGCCTTGCCGATGCGATGGAAGGGGCCGATGTCTTCATCGGGGTATCGGCACCGGGAATCGTGACCGGCGAGATGATCCGGCGCATGAACGATCATCCCATCGTTTTTGCCATGGCAAACCCTGTTCCAGAGGTGATGCCGGGTATCGCCCTGGACGCCGGGGCCTTTATCGTCGGCACAGGGAGAAGCGATTTTCCAAACCAGATCAACAACGTCCTGGCTTTCCCTGGAGTCTTCCGCGGCGCGCTCGATGCCTGCGCCGAGCGGATAACTGATGAAATGAAAATCGCTGCGGCCCATGCTCTCGCCGGGTATGTGAAGAAACCCTCCCCGGAACACATCATGCCTCCGGTCCTTGACCGCCATGTCGTGCAGGCGGTTTCAGCGGCCGTCCGGGAAGCGGCAGTTGTATCGGGTGTAGCCCGGGATATCGGGTGAATACCGACAGGTTTCATATCATCCGGGGATCCCTTCTTTTTTCGATGCCGGTTGTGAGCATCACCGTGGTTAGGGGATGGAATAATGAATAAATAAAGCTCTCCGGCAAGATTGCCCGCCCGGTCAGCAAATCATGCAGATGCCGGTGGAGCGGGGGACCATCCTGGTACATGTGTATGAAGCAGTAATCCGGGGGGGGAACCCTGCCAAACATCCTCCGGTAGGCCGCATTGGAGAGAGCGCCCCAGGCATCGCATTGCCGTGGACTGGCGTCGCGAAGTGAGGTTGTCCTGCAGGGTTCCGGCTCATTCGAAGAGACTTATGGTGCGCGCGATTTAGAGGGACCCCCGGGAAGGCTCAAGCCCGCCTCAGGTCGGCCTGTTAATGAAGATGGCTCGTTGCACGCGGATCTTTGTTTTCCGGCCGGGCAAGTAGCATCCGAAAGATGATGGATTGACTGTACCGCCTGATTGCATGTTTCCCGGAAGGGGCCTTCTCTTATATTCCCGCAATAGATCTTTTCCCGGAAACCGGGTGGAGGACCGATACCGGCACGACCCCGGGAGCGCCGGGATTCGTCCCGTCATAGGGCCGTTTTTTTTATCCCACCGGGGTTCTTCCTGCCCCTGCAAGGCCCCGGAGATACCGTTCCCGCCGGGCCACGTATGGGCCGGTATCTTTGCCGAACGGGACGTATTCCGACACCTGCCATCCGGCTGCTGCCATCTCCTGCTTGGTCTTGTCTGCCAGTCCCATCAGGAACCCGAACGTGATCCGGTCGCGGTGGGATTCCATCAGCGACATAATCTCCGGCAGGAGTGCCGGATCATGGGTGCCGACCTGGAAGGCCACCTCGAACCTGGCAGCCTCCCGCACCAGGTCAAACAGGCGGCTCCGGATCTCTTCCATGTCCTCCACGTCTCCGAGATAGGCGCCCTTGACAAACCGTGGGACAACCCCAAGGGCCAGGAGCAGGCGGAGATCCCCCGGTGAACGGAACAGGTAGGCCTGAAGGGCCAGGGTGAGCGGGAGGTTCTTTCTCGCGCAGAGGGCTGCGGCCTCGATGGTGGTCCCCACCAGATCCCGGCCTTCCATATCGATCTCGAAACCAACCCTGTTCTTCCGGGCTTCGCTGCAGAGCTCGTAGGTCAGCTCGATGGCAAGGTCCGGGTCAAAGAGGGCTCCAAGGGATGAGAGCTTGACTGAGACCGATGCCGCGAGGCTTTTTCCAGAGATAGCAGCAATGGTCTCCCGGTATAGTGCCGTGATGGTATCAGCCATTTCCGGTGTCCGGGTAGACTCTCCGAGTGCGTGGAGGGTGCAGGCTATCCTCTGCCGGTTCCGTTCACCGCACCAGGAAAGGGCGGCCGGAAGATCCGGGAGCGACCAGCGGTCCGCGTTCATTATAACACTGTTCATTCTGTATCAGGCCTTCTGAAGAGTGTCCATACCGCATACAGCATCGAGAGGCTTGTTGCAGGGAAAACGGGCGCAATGATATCCGGGGAAAGGATCCCCCTTGTACAGGCCAAAAAGAGCATAAAGTTTGTTCCGGTGGAATTGGTCTTTAGGGCCGGGCTGGTTTGGGAGATGGGAGGTGAACGATCGAACCATGACGCATGGCGCAGTTTGCATACTATCACATCCGGCCCGGTTCGCCGCCATCTGCCCCGGAGAAGTCCTTCTTTTCGAAGTCGTTGTACCAGCCCTGGAGCAGGGACGAGATCTGCTCTTCAAGTTCGGGCGGCACCTCCCGTTCACCTCCCTTCAGCGGGCACTGCTGCCAGAGCCTGAGCAGCACCGAGATTTGCTCGTCTTTCCGCTGTATCTCCTGCTCCAGTTCCCCGACCCTCCTTCGCAGTATCTGGTTCTCGAATGCAAGATCCTTTCCGCTAGCCCCTGCCCCCCTTAAGGTATCAATGTACATGTGGAGGGCAGAGTTGACCAGGTCGTCAGGGGTGCGACAGCCCTGCTTCCGGGAATGCTGCCGGATCGGTTCCTCGAGATCGGGATCGAGGGTGATGCAGAACGTCTTGTCGGCCATACCGCTGGATAAGATGGGAGAGTTCATCATGCTTTCTTCGAAAACCAGGGGGAATTCCTGCTTCATCCATGAAGTCCGGTTCAGTGCCGGTACCCTTAACCAGCGGGTCTGCCCGGGGAAGGAGTCTCCATCCGAAAGGTTTGAAAATCATTACATACCTGTCCCCGCACCATTCCTGTATGGAACTGCGCTGGGTGAAACAGGCGCGAAAGTCAGGCTGGAAGAGTGCCGGTGTGCTGCAAACGACTGGCGATCCGGGGGTGCTTTCGCGGTGAAAGTGCCGAATCTTCTGAGGGGACGCAATGCGCTCTGGAACAGCGCTATTGTCGGTTCGACAGTCGTTGCACTCGGGGTCAATCTTGCCGGACTCCTGACCGGGATCACGATCATCATCCCCCACCTCCTCTACATCCCGGTGGTCATCAGCGCCTACCGTTATCCGAAACGCGGGCTTATCCTTGCCGGGTGTATCAGCGGGGCCTATGCCCTAATGGTCGTTGCGGTTGTGGGAATGGCATCGCTGACCGTTGCCGAGGCGCTCATACGTGCCATGGTGGTCATCATCATCGGCGAGCTGGTTGCCCTCCTCACCCTTCGCCTGCGCACCCAGGAGCGCCTTTACCAGGGCCTCTTTGACAATTCAGAGGCGGGAAGCATTCTCATCCGGAATGAGGGAGGAACCTGGAAGGTTGAAGAGGCAAACTGGAATGCCGCAGCCCTGCTAAAGAGGGACCCTGCAGACCTCCGGGGTCAGCCCCTGACCACGTTCTGGAGCAGGCAGGAAGGGGAGGACATCCTCTCGCTCTTCTCCCGGCAGGGAAGAGTGTATGCCGTGGAGACCACGCTTTCGGCCGCTGATGGCGATGAGCAAAGAGTGCTTATCTCCATAGCGCGTATCCCCGAGAACCAGGCTGTTCTCACCTTTGTGGATATCACGAGGCGGGTTGCTGCCGAACAGGCACTCAAGAATGCCCGCGACAAGTTGCACCTCCTTTCCCGCATCTCCGGGGATCACCTCCACCGCACGGTCAAGGAGATGATCGAGATCCTCGATGCACCTGGGGCAGAAAGTATGGCGGCAGCACCAGCCGGGGTCCTGCCCCGGATCAGGGCTCTGGCCGGGACCCTGGCCCGCCACCTCTCCCTGACGGAGACGTACCAGGAACTCGGGACCCGGCCGCCCCAGTGGATCCCGGTTCAGAAAGCTCTCGAGTCCCTGGAACCGGCAGGGAAGAAAGGGGAGGTCTCTCTCCGGTTCTGGGTAGAGCGGCTCGAAGTCTATGCCGATCCACTCTTCCGGGATGTCCTCGGCCATGTGGTGGGTAATGCCTTCCGGCATGGAGGATCGCTTCAGAATATCCTGGTCACCTACCAGCGGATGGACGGAGGCCTTACGCTGATGATCGAAGATGATGGCGCCGGTATCCCTGCCGCCATGAAGGATACCATCTTCGAATACGACTCCGGGGGCCATGGCGGCCTTGGCCTCTTCATCTGTCGCCAGATCCTCGGTGTTACCGGGATGACCATGACCGAGATCGGAACAGAGGGGGCCGGTGCCCGGTTCGCTATCCACATCCCGGAAGGAAACTTCCGCATCGAAGGTGTTGGGGATGCGCCGCCATTCCCGGCCGGGGAGGCAGGCCGCGGCGCCCGCCTTTCAGGGGACGTCACTGTGCGGGAACTCACCTCTGCCGAGTTCACGGTTGCGGATGCCCTCTGGGTCGATTACCACTCCACTACCGGGAACCCGGCATCTGATCGGATCTTTGCAGCATTTATCAATGGGAATGCCGTATCGCTTGCCCGGTGCCGGAGGCACCCCGACGGCCTGGAAGTGGACGGGATTTTCACTCCTGAACGGCACCGTGGTCACGGGTATGCCAATGCCGCAGTCCAGGGACTTGTCGAGGCCTGCGGCCACGATCCCCTGTATATGCACTCCCTCAGGAATCTCACCGGGTTCTATGCCCGTTACGGGTTCGTGGCAATCCCGGAGGGAGCGCTCCCTCCTACCATACGGGAACGGTTCGCATGGGCACAGGGTGAGATGGAGCAAGCCAATGTCGCACCCATGATGCGGGAGCCAACCTGACAGAAAGTGCAATCCATATCCTCTTCTCTTGCCCTGGCCGGGGGTGGTGGATACCAGGATGGCTTATGAAATCCCTCTTCCTGGGCCGCCACAGGAATCCGATCCGGGTGTACAGCGCCAAGGGTTATATCCTGCAGGATCGATGGATCATCGTAGTGCCTATGAGTGACTCTATTATATTTTCCCGGGTATCCATCAGAAAGCCTGACGATGTGAACGTCATCCTCGGTCAGTCCCACTTCATCAAGACTGCAGAAGACCTCTACGAGGTGCTGACAGGGTCCGTTCCCGGCGCAAAATTCGGCCTTGCCTTCTGCGAGGCGTCCGCTGACCGCCTGGTGCGGGTGGAGGGGACCGCGGACGATTTGGCAGAACTCGCGGCGGAGAATGCCCGTGCAATCGGTGCCGGCCATTCATTTATCATCATGCTCCGGGACTGTTACCCCATCAACGTGCTGAATGCAGTCAAAGGCGTCCAGGAGGTATGCAACGTTTTCTGTGCCACTGCAAACCCGGTCGAGGTGGTCATCGCTGAGTCTTCCCTCGGCCGGGGGATCATGGGAGTCATCGATGGGTATCCACCCCTGGGTGTTGAAGGGCCAAAGGATGTGAAGAACCGGACCGACCTGCTGCGGAAATTCGGGTATAAACGGGGATAAACCGTTCGGAGGCGGCGGATACGCAAGATGCCAGCATGGTTCTAGATTACTTGCCGGTCTATGTGCGGACGCTCCAGAAATAAAAAACTCCATACCCGAGGAGAATGAGGATGACTCCATCGGCAACGATCGAGAGACCGGACCAGTTTCCCGGAGAGGTGGACGGGGGCAGGGATGATGTTGCAGCGAATATGGCGTACACCACAAATAATGCCGTTGCACTGATGAGGCCCACGGTATTCCTGTCCATGATGGTACACTCCGGGATTCAGGGCATCAGTTACCCTTGTGTCACAGTGCTATCTGCACCTGGTGGCTGACCGCGTCCATGACCACTCCGTCTTTCTCGATGGTGACGTTGACAAAGTATGTGCCGGCGCTGATACCGGCGCAGCTCGAGCAGGCAGGGAGCCGGAACTCTTCGGAGAACGGATTGGTTCCAGGCGTGAGGTTTGCTTCGATCTCGCGGGAAACGTGATAATTCCCGTACCGGTCTTCGATCCCCTCGATCTTCAGCAGGGTGTTGTCAAGTGTTCCTGATGAGGTCACTTCGATAGAGACCATCATCACCTCATTTGAGTGGTACAGATCTTTGTCGGTTGAAACAGAGTGAATATCTGGCAGGGTTGGACCCGAAGAGAAGGTGATTATGGCTATAGCCACCACTACGACCAGGATTATGGCAGCGATGACTAAGAGATCCCTTCGCATGGATCAATGTTTTTTAGCCAATCCTTATCAGTCCATTGGTAAGGAGGTGTCGCCAGCCAGGAGGCCAGAGGATCTGGTTTTGTTTTTCCACACTCCGCTGAGATGGACTTTGGAATTGCCACTCATTTCTCCCGGGATGCTACGGCCAGGCTGCCGGAACCGCTCCAGAATTGCCCGCCACCACCATAAACAATCGCTGGAAGTGGATGGAAACCTGGATCTCACCAGGGGAATCCGGTGAAATCCACGGTCCTGCCCGGGAACCATTTCAATCCCAGTATTTCCCTGCTGCCACATAACTCCGGCCGCATTTCTCGAAAAACTGCTGGTGGTGATCCTCGGCCCTCCAGAAGCGGGATGCGGGGAGAATTTTTGTGATAACGGGCCTGTTTCCGTATCCCCCGGACGCCTGTAGCCGGTTCCGGGAAGATTCAGCGGTTCGCTGCTGTTCTTCTGTGGAAAAGAATATAGCAGATAGCTCACAAGCCTCTTCGGCGGGCTCCGTGGGGTCTTGGATATTCCAGAATACTTCGAGAAGCTCATCGTAGTTGACCACTGCAGGATCAAAGGCAACCCGGACCGCCTCCACATGCCCGGTGGTGCCGGATCTTACCAGCTCGAAGTCCGGGTCCGGTATGGTTCCTCCTGTGTACCCTGTCTCGGTGCCCACGACCCCATCGATTTTCCTGAACGCAGCCTCAACATCCCAGAAACAGCCGGCAGCAAATATGGCGATTTCCAGGCCGGGATATGTTTGCATGGAGATGACGTCAGTTTATCTTCCTGATTGAAGTTCCGGTATTATCTCAAACCCTGGCGCAGTCGTAAAATATGGTTGGCGTCTAACCTTGGAGCATGCAGGGCAGGGTTCCGCCCGATGAACTTGAACGACGGATGCGCAGGTTCATCGATAGGATGGATATCGATAACCCCGAATGGGAATATGCAGCGCTGTTTAGAGGAGTCAACCTCTACTATTTCACCGGGACGATCCAGGATGCGATGCTCCTCGTTCCCCGTGACGGGGAGGCAGTTCTCTTTGTCCGGAGGAGCTACGAACGGGCGCTCGCCGAATCCTCCTTCCCCCGCATCGAGCCGATGCAAAGTTACCGGGACGCTGCGTCGGGTTCCCGGAACGTCCCGGACACCGTCTATCTCGAATCGGAATATGTTACACTGGGATTGTTCGAGCGGCTGCAGAAACATTTCGCGTTCTCCCGGGCAAGGCCTCTCGACCTGCAGGTCGGGAAGGTCCGGGCGGTGAAGAGCGCCTTTGAACTATCGCGCATGGAACAGGCCGGGGCGATACACGAACGGGTGCTCGAGAAATGTGTCCCCCTGATCCTCACCGAGGGGATGAGCGAGGCTGAATTCGGAACCATGGTCTATTCGGTGATGGTCCGCGAGGGGCACCAGGGGGTCGTACGGTTTGGCGGACTGGGAATCGAGATCGAAGTCGGGCAACTCGGTTTTGGTGAAAATTCGCTCTATCCCACAAGCTTTGACGGGCCGGGCGGGTGCCGTGGATTGTGTCCGGCAGCGCCCTTGCTCGGAAGCCGCGAGCGGACCCTGCACGAAGGAGATCTGGTCTTCATCGACAACGCCTGCGGATTCGAAGGATACCAGACTGATAAGACCATGAACTACATGTTCGGAAAGCCGATACCCGACAACGCCATCGCGATCCACCACCAGTGTGTCGATCTTCAAAACGAGCTCGCCACGCTCCTGAAGCCGGGGAATATTCCCTCCCGGATCTATTCCCAGGTAATGGGTGGCCTCAGCCCCGAGTTCCGGGAGAATTTCATGGGATATGGCAGCCGGCAGGCGCAGTTCCTCGGTCATGGGGTAGGGCTCCTGGTCGATGAAATACCGGTTATCGCCAGGGGGTTTGATGAACCCCTCGAGGAAGGGATGACCATTGCTCTCGAACCGAAAAAGGGAATCAGGGGGGTCGGAATGGTGGGAATCGAGAATACTTTCGTGGTGACACCGGGGGGTGGCAGGAGCATAACCGGGGACAGTACCGGTTTGATCCAGGTCTGGTGATGATTTGGAGAACTTCCTGTAATGAGTGGTTCTTCCGCGATCCACTCATAAACGAAAAAAGCGCCACCCCGCTTCCGAAAGGATACCATGGGGAGACTGGGGTAGATTTCGGGGACTGGATGCTCACTATCGGCTATGGATCTGGAGTCAAGTGCGCCCTAACCATCCTGCTGAGGCATATTGCATTTCGCTGATGAGACTATTACATCATCGATTCCGAGGACAAACCCCGTGAAACCTCCTCTCTGTATGACACAGGGGCACTCCGGGCAACTTCGATCAGGTGTTATCAGGCTAACTGGAGGTATTGGGGGGCCCTTTTCCTGGACTGTCAACCGCTGGCGAGTTCTTGCAGTGGTGCCATGGCCATGATGTCCTGAAAAATCAATCCACCCGTGGAGATATGGGGCCTCAAAGCCGGTTTGTTCTCTTCGAGTCCCTAAGAAGAATCGCTTCACCGCCGGCAGATGAATCTGCACGGACTTTACGTAAAGGTAGAACGATGCTCTCACCTGCATTGTAGACTACAAGCCAAACCCCGGCTTCATTTCGCCCTTTGCCTGGCAAAGGCTCGTGAGTGGTGTAAAAAACAGGTTCGATATGACCGATCCCTGGCAATTCAAAAATTTCTTATTCGTGCAATGAACCACTAGAATAACAGAAAACAGGTGGGAGGACATGAACGGGGAACCAAAAAGGAGTGGGAAAGACAGCGATGTCCATCATATCAGCAAGGCAAAGAAGAAGCAGCTGCAGAACCTCGCAAAGGAACACGGGACACCCATATTCGTGATCGATCATGAAAAGATACGGCAGAACTATCGCGAGTTCAAGAAGCTCCTGCCTCAGGTCCAGGTCTACTACGCGGTCAAGGCAAACTCGGATCGCGGCATTGTAAAGACGCTCTATGATATCGGCTGCAGCTTCGATGTTGCCTCCATGCCGGAGTTCATGATCGTCTATGAAAACATCAGGGATCTGCCGGACCACGAACGGCAGGACTGGATCTGGGACAAGATTATTTATGCAAACACCATCAAGCCCATCGAGACTCTCCAAGCCCTTGACCTGTATAAACCGCTCGTTACCTTCGATAACATCGAGGAGCTCAAGAAGATAAGGAAGCATGCCCCCCACGCGGGGCTGGTCCTGCGATTGCGCGTCCCCAATACCGGGTCGATGGTCGAACTCTCCTCCAAGTTCGGGGCCGACCCTGGTGAGGCGGTCGACCTGATCATCGAGGCCTTCAAAATGGGACTTGTTGTGGAAGGGATGAGCTTCCATGTCGGCAGCCAGTGCACCAACTTCAATAACTACGTCCAGGCCCTGAACCTGGCAGCAAACGTTCTCTCAGAGGTCGAGACCCGGACGGGACGAAAGATAAGAATCCTCGATATCGGCGGGGGATTCCCGGTAAAGTACCATCCCGGTGTCCTTTCCCTGCGGGTGCTCACGCGGAAACTGGATGCCGAATTGAAGAGGTTATTTGAGCCCGACATGCAGATCCTCGCTGAACCTGGGCGTTTTCTGGTAGCAAACTCCTGCACACTGGTCTCCAAGGTTATCGGGAAAGCGTTCCGTGACGGGAAACCGTGTTACTACATCAATGATGGAATCTACCATACCTACTCGGGGCAGGTTTTCGACCACTGCGTTTACCCGGTAAGGGCCTTTAAAGACGAGGAGACAACTATCTCGGCGGTATTTGGTCCAACCTGCGATGCCTTTGACACTATTACCCTCTCCGCCGAGCTCCCGGATCTCGAGATCGGGGATCTGGTCTATTCCGAGAACATCGGTGCCTATTCGATCGCCTCCTCCACCTACTTCAATGGATTTCCCCCGGCAAAAGTGGTGCACATCAACCAGTGATGGTCTATATAGGGAGAAGAGCCCCGCTCTCTCACGATTAGAAGAATAAAGGAAAAATCAAATCTGAAAAAAAGGATGGTCGGCCAGATGATAACTGGTTGAAAGCGTGCGGAGACCTTTCCAGTGGCGTTTGGTATATCCCGGCGTAGTGAGATTTCCCCTGTATTGTACCATTTTGCCGGCTAAAAAAAAGCCTGTTGAACACAGGTAGCCAGGAACAGGAAAAAGGCGTGGTGACAATTGGGATACCAGCATCCTGCTCTAACAGCAAGAGAATTCGTTGTATCTTTTTTTTTAGCATCCCCTCTCTGTGGTCTCTTCACACATTACTCACCAAGGCAAAGAGGCAACTTATCCCTGCCGTGTTCCACCTTCTTTTGAAAAAAACGAACATCGCCTTTATCCGGTCCCGGGCAGGTATCTTTTCTTCGACCTGCCTTTCGGATACTGGATCTTGGCCATCCGCCCCTGTATTTTTCTGAATAGTGCAATGCATGACCACTGCCCATGATAAAAAAAGGAGAAAGGATTTAATTTTTCAGGATACATGAAACAACAAAACCAGCATGTCAATCCAAATTAACATGGAGGGAAACCTGGTTTTATAATAAGATAATGCCACAGGAGAATTGACATGATGAAACATGGAATAATCACGATGCTTGTTGCCGGCTTGCTGGTAGCAGTAAGTTGCGCGGGATTTGTAGACGAACCGATTGAAATGAACAACCCCAACTGGACCGGATTCTCAAGAAGTTTTATGGAAAAATTAAGTCCGTTTGGTGAATTCAAGATTTATAATCTCTATGACGAGTTCTATCCTCCTCCGAAAATAACTACTCCTGAAAATGAAACACCTACCTGGAAACCGATTAAGATAGTGCCCGAGCCTCTGCCGATCACGAAGAAAGAATTATTCCAGTCCATGATAACAATTTCACCGCAAAAACAATCCCTGCTCCAGTCCCTTTCGGGCAGACCAATGTATTAATAGGATCCACAGGTATCCCATTTCCCTCATTATTTTATCATCATCTCGAATTCGCTTCCCGGGTCCCAGTACTCATTTGTGTGGAGTCAGCACAACGGTCATTACCGGTAAGCACCAAATATCGCAACTGAGATGATGTTCATATGACAACTATACGTTTTCTAGCAACCCTGGCCCTCGCCCTGGCGCTGTGTGTATGCTGCCTGCCGGCAGAAGCGACACTGCAATCGTTCACCTACCGGGGGTATGTTACACGTATCGACACTGAAAGCGGCAACCTCTCAATGCTGGCAACCCATCAGTGGCGGTGCACCTATGAGAACGGCACCGCCAGCTGTGGCTGGACCGGCATCACCCCGGTTCCTTTAATGGGAACCGTGCCTTCTGCTGCTGCCTTTTCCATGATCCTTTCCGGTCAGGTCATCGAAGCATCGAGCCTCGGCATGCCGGGCGGGCACTGGACGGGAATCGGAGTCCTCGCTCCTATCTATGCAGAGCAGGGATACTTCGGCACCGCACTGGTGGGTGATCCTGGCTCACTTCCTGTCCCCCTCATCGACGGCTATTCAGTCACTCCGGTGACCGAGCCCGATTGCCATACCTGTACAGGCTCGGTTTGTGAAGCAATCCTTGCCAGGATAACCGTCTCCAGGAACGGTGAAACCGTGGCGACGGCATCTCTTTATCCGGGTGATACATGCCTCTATCTTGATCAGGAAGACCAATCGGGTGTGAATGTAACCTTTATATCAGGCCAGGCATCTGCAGCACTCTGTCCGAATGCATCGCCGTTCATGACCGGGCCCCAGCCGATCTCTATCTTCACAGTCCTGGTTATCCCCCGTTCCGGAGAAGTATCGCCTTTCCCGGAAGCAAAAACCGGATCGGTATCAGTTCTCTCGGTTCCCTCCGGATCCCGGGTCTATCTCAACCATGAACTGGTAGGATCAACCCCCATAACCCGGCCAGGTCTCATGCCCGGTTCCTACGTGGTACGGGTGGAAAAAGAGGGATATCTCACCTGGGAAAAATCAATCACCATCCACCAGGGAAGCTCAAACATCCTGACTGCCGGTCTTGTATCCGGCTCTGGAAGCTTGAGCATCAAATCATTCCCCTGGAACGCCAGAATTCTGCTTGACGGGGAGATGAAAGGATATACTCCTCTGCTCATCCAGAACCTGCCAGTCGGGTCCCATGCTCTAGAGATCGAGAAGCCCGGTTACCAGACTGCAACAAAGACCGTTCAGGTACCGGCGGGAAGCATCGGGCTCGTGGTGATTACGCTTACTCCTGAAGCAACAGAAGAGTAGCAGCCTGTTTCAGGGATTTTTTTTAACCCGATGAATAATTACTGGTTTGTCATGAACACCTGGGAAATCCGGTTCCCGGATTTCCTTCTCTTAAATAATCTGATAACCAGCTTTAACCTACAATTCGAGGACAGAAAAAATATAAACGGAATCAATCCCGTGGGATTGAAAAAGGTCAGGCAAGAAACCTGGTTTCGATGGAGTCACATTCTGTTCTCATTCCGTGCACTCCTGGTTTTTTTTTCAAAGGACCCGGTTTGAGTTCTTGCAAACATCACAATCAGATCTACCTTTGTTCAACCCTGTTCCGGTGCCAAGCCTTCATAGTTACACCCCGGTTAAATCCAGAAAGTCCCTGTATCGTGTATCGTAGCCCTGGGCAATCACCCCGGCACCAAGCAGCGGGGCATCGCCCTTCAGCCCGGTCATGAGCATATCCGGCACTTTGAGATGGCGGTCGACAGTATCGATTATCGGTGGCAGCAGGAGATCAGCATTAGACCGTATCACGGAACCGTCAAAGACGATGAGTTCCGGATCGTAAGCGACGATGACATCGGAGACCGCCCTGGCGTTGATCCGGGCAAGGTCACGGAGGAACCGCATCACGTCATCATCACCCTCCCGGGCCGAGTGGAAGATATTTTCTGCTGTATCCGGACCCCAGTGGGGTTTACCATGGTAGTGGCACCACTGGGCAAAGAACCAGGGGAGGTACTTCCCGGATGCATATCCCTCCCAGTGCCCGGAATGCCCACAGCCGCAGACCAGATTGTAGGTGTCATCCACGTGGAAGTGGCCGATCTCGGCGGCGTTGCCGTCCCGTCCAAGCAGGATCCTGCCATCTGCCAGCACCCCCCCGCCTATCCCGGTGGAAATTGTTATATAAACCACGTTCTTCCTCCCTCTCGCCACACCATACGAGAGTTCACCGATGAGACCGGCATGGCAATCATTGACCATTCGGACAGGGATGCCGAACTGCTCTTCAAGCGAACCGGGCAGCGGCACATCACGGAAAGGCAGGTTTGGCGGATTGAGCAGTATCCTCCTCCTGATGTCGACCGGCCCTGCAACTGAAAGACCGATGCCCGAAAAACCGCGAAGGGCTCCGGTGCCGCATACCCGCCCGATCATGTCGGTGAGAAACCCGGTGAGGATGGCTGGATCGGCTCCCCCGGTCGGGGTCTTTGCTTCGATCTTTTCGAGCATAATGCCACCGTTGTCGAGGACTCCAACCCTCGTGTTTGTCGCTCCGAGATCAACGGCGACTACGCGCACCATGCCCGGTGGTTTGACCGGGAGGGCAATGAAGTTACCGAGGTACATCCAGTAAGGGGCTCAGGGAGCTAATCCCTGATGTCTAACTGATGAGAGCCGGTGAGGTGACTGTCGTATGATGATCTTCCGAAAGGGTTGAATACGAAGGAAGAAGGCTCGCACTGCCGGAGATCCGGCAGATCGCTGCAGAACCGCCCGGCATGTTTGTCTGGTCCGGCAATGAATTTTTCCTTGCCCGGGACAGGTACACCGCCCCAGACTTATGCGGGAGTGTTCCCGGTGACATCGAACCCTGGTCGGGCATCTGCCAGGGTTGAGAGTCTGAGGGTTGCAACACGGACCGCGGGATGCCGCGCTCAAAAGGGCCATTCTCTCCGTGGTTCCCGCTCCGGAGCAATTAAGGGATCCCGCGTATTTGAGGGAAGAGTCGCCGTCCTCTCCGGCAGCCTCTGGATCCGCCCCTGGATAGCGGCAGGGCTGCCAGGATCTCACCATCTCTCCCACGCATGGAAAGGCAGCAGCCCTGATGGAGTCATCCCGAACCATCGTGAAGTTCTCGGAACGAGATAGCCGTGAAGCGCTCTATGCCCGTGCTCCCGGTTATCCAGACCTCGCCCCGTCAACGCGACCACCACCGTCACCCAGTTCCTGATCACCCATCCTGGATGCGAGACCGGCTACAAGCGGGTTTTGTCCGGCCAGGAACAGGAAGCCGATGAGTTCTTCGGAGGGCTTGCCCGCTACCAATCCTTGCCCGGCCCCGGGCGTGAACTCAAACACGGTTTCACCAGCCTCCAGCGCCAGGCCCTACAGGACCAGACCTTGCCAGCCTGAATGCAACTCCCTCTCCCTGCCCTGCCGGGATCGTGCGCGCTGCCCGCGCAATACCGTCCTCTCTGCCAGTGCAGGACGGGGTCCGGGGACGATCGCTTCGGGAGGTTCCAGCCCGGTATTTCCCCCCGTAAATCGCCTATTACGATAAGAATACAATGCAATTCGGGACCGGGGATCAAGTCGGCCCTGCAGAATATAGCATGTACCAATGGTTATAAACGGTCTTTGCAAGGGTACTTAGATCAGAAACTACCGGACCGGGGATCCACGCCATGATAGAAGAAAAAGATGTAGAGCATATTGCGATGCTTGCTGATATCGGGATCACCAGAGAGGAACTGTCTGAGTTCACCATGCAGTTCAACGAGATTCTCGACCATTTTGATATTCTCGACAAGGTGGAAGGAACCGTGACGTTCGAACATGAACATGCCACTGTCTTCCGGGAGGACGAGATCGAGCCGTCTCTTCCGCAGAACGAGGCGTTGTTTAACTCCCCTGACACCGAAGACGGATTCTTCCGGGCACCACGGGTGATGTGAGTGACCTCCGTTACCTTCTCGCCCGATGACCGGTACAACGCCTTCATCACCACGCTTTCGACCGCGGAGACTGGTGCCGGGAAGCTCTCTGGAACCCTGGTTGCTATCAAGGACAACATCTCCACCCGGGGGATCCCTACCACCTGCGCCAGCCGGATCCTTACCGGCTATGTTCCCCCATACGATGCCCACGTTGTCACACTGCTGAAACGGGAAGGAGCGGCCATTGTCGGAAAGACCAACATGGACGAATTCGGGATGGGTAACACAACAGAGAGTTCTGTCTTCGGTCCAACCTTAAACCCGGTCGATCCCTCCCGGGTGCCTGGAGGATCATCAGGGGGGAGCGCTGCAGCGGTCGCCTCCGGTATGGTCAGGATGGCGCTGGGGACCGACACCGGAGGCTCCATCCGCTGTCCGGCCGCATTCTGCGGCATCGTTGGGCTCAAGCCAACCTACGGACGGGTCTCCCGTTACGGGCTGATCGCCTATGCCAATTCGCTCGAGCAGATTGGGCCTATGGCCAGGACCGTTGAAGACGTCTCTCTCCTCATGGAGGTTCTTACCGCATATGACCCCAGGGATTCGACGGCCATCTCATGCCCCTATCGCCATATCCCCAATCCCTCAGTCACCGGTGTGAAGATCGGGGTCCCTGAAGAGTTCTTTGGAGAAGGCGTGGACCCCCGGGTTGCCGCAGTGGTCTGGAAAGCCATAACCCGGCTTGAGGGCGATGGAGCCGAGATCGTGGCCTGCCGGATGCCGAGCATGACCTTTGCACTCGCCGCCTACTACGTTACCTGCACGAGCGAGGCGAGCTCTAACCTGGCACGTTTTGACGGGATTCGCTATGGTCCTCCGGCCGACACGAAACGGCCCTGGCACGAAGCATACCAGGAGCGGCGGCGGGAGGGGTTCGGGACCGAGGTCCGGCGCCGGATCATACTCGGGACCTTCGCCCTCTCCTCAGGATATTACGGTAAGTACTATGCAAAGGCCCAGGCAGCCCGCCAGCAGGTGCGCGAGGACTTTGTCAGGTTGTTCCGGACCGTCGACGTGATCGCCGGGCCGACCATGCCTACCGTTGCCTTCCGGTTCGGGGAGAAGAGCGACCCGCTCTCCATGTACCTCTCTGATGTCCTGACCTCTCCTGCCAACCTGGCCGGGGTTCCGGCAATATCAGTTCCCTGCGGGACCCAGGACGGACTCCCGGTAGGCCTCCAGGTCATGGGCCCGTGGTTCAGGGATGAAAAGGTGATCGATGTGGCCGCTGCCTATGAACATGGGGGAACGGCATGAAGACCATCATTGGCCTCGAGATTCACTGCCAGCTCGACACCAAGACCAAGCTCTTCTGCGGCTGTTCGACCGATTACCGCGATGATGAACCAAACACCCATGTCTGCCCCATCTGCCTCGGCCTGCCGGGATCGCTCCCGCGGGTGAACCGGATGGCGGTGGAATATGCGCTGCGGGTCGGAAAAGCCCTTAACTGCCGGATCGTAGCCGAAGCCGAGTTTGCCAGGAAGAATTACTTCTACCCCGACCTGAACAAAGGGTTCCAGATCACCCAGTACGACAAGCCTGTTGCCGTGGAGGGATATCTTGACATCGAGGGGGACTATGGCGAAAAACGGGTTCGGATCACCCGGGTACACATGGAAGAGGATCCCGGCAGGCTGGTCCACAAGGGAGGCGCCGACCGGCCCAAGTATACCCTGGTCGACGATAACCGGGCCGGGATCCCCCTGATCGAGATCGTCACCGAGCCAGACCTCAGATCGCCGAAAGAAGCCCGCAAGTTTCTCACCAAGCTGCGGGCAACCCTGGAATATCTCGGTGTCTTTGACAGCGAGAAGGAAGGGTCGCTCCGGGTCGATGCCAACATCTCTCAGGAAGGCCACGAGCGGGTGGAAGTCAAGAACATCTCCTCGTTCAAAGGCGTTGAGAAGGCACTCACCTTCGAGATAACGAGGCAGCGCAACGCCATCCGGCGGGGACAGCGGATTGCACGGGAGACCCGGCACTTTGTCGAGGCACGAGGGGTCACTACCTCATCCCGGAGCAAGGAGATGGAACAGGACTACCGCTACTTCCCGGAACCGGACCTCCGGCCGTTTCGATTATGCGAGTGGGCAGCGGAGATCGTTCTACCCGAGCTTCCGGACGCAAGGCGGGCGCGGTTTGTGAAGCAGTACGGCTGCTCGCAGGACCATGCCCGGACCCTGACCGGCGAGCTGCGGCTTGCCGAGTTCTACGAGCAGGTTGCCGGTATCGACACGGCGCTTGCTGCCACCTGGGTCGCTGACACCCTGCTCGGGGAACTCAACTACCGGGACATGAGCATCAAGCTCGTCCCCCCCGGGCATTTCCGGGAGCTCCTGGGGCTGCTTAAGGAGGGGAGCATCACCGACAAGAGCGGCGTTGAAGTATTACGGGTGCTGCTTGACCAGTTGAAGGAGTGCGGTACGTGCGAGGGGGCAAGGGAATGTGTCGACCGCCTGAGACTCCGGGTTATTTCTGCCACACCCACGCTCTCCGGTGAGGATCCGATCGTGAAAGCAGCACAGGAAGCCATCGCCGAACAGCCCCAGGCGGTCGCCGATTTCCAGGCCGGGAAGAAAGAGGCATTGAACTTCCTGGTCGGCCAGGTGATGAAAAAAACCCGCGGCTGCGCCAAGCCAGGCGATGTGAACAAGGTTCTCTCGGATCTGCTCGAGGAGGCGTAGTGTCCTGATGCACCTGATCGTGGCCGAGAAGAACATTTCTGCACGCCGCATCGCCGCCATTCTTGCCGGACACGAGAAGCTCCGGGAATCCCGCGATGCAGGGGTCCCGGTCTACCGGTTTGACGACTGTGCCGTTATAGGGCTCCGGGGTCACGTTGTCGAGGTCGATTTCGAGGAAGGTTATACCAACTGGCGAAGCCGGGAGAAGACCCCGCGGAGCCTGATCGATGCCCGGACCATCAAGGTACCAACTGAGAAGAGGATCGTCCAGCTTCTCCAGAAGCTTTCCCGGCAGGCCGATAGGGTAACAATCGCCACCGATTTTGACACCGAGGGGGAGCTGATCGGCAAGGAGGCATACGAACTTATCCGGGAGGTTAACCCGAAGGTGATGGTGGACCGGGCCCGGTTCTCCGCGATCACCCCGGATGAAATCCGGGGAGCCTTTGCGAAGACCACCACAATTGATTTCGACCTCGCTGCTGCTGGTGAAGCCCGGCAGGTGATCGACCTGATGTGGGGGGCATCCCTTACCCGGTTCATCAGCCTTGCCGCCCGGAGGGGTGGGGCAAACATCCTCTCTGTTGGCCGGGTGCAGAGCCCGACGCTGGCCATGATTGTCGACCGGGAGAAGGAGATCGAATCATTTGTCCCCCAGACTTACTGGGAGCTATCACTCTCCACCGAGAAGGATGGGGAGATGGTTGAAGCCAGGCACCAGACCACCCGGTTCTGCGACAAGGAAGCAGCAACCTCCGCATTGGAACGGACCCGGGAACCCCTGGTGGTGACCGAGGTGAAGGAAGGGACGCGGACCGAGAAGGCCCCCTTCCCGTTCGACACCACCGGCTTCATCGTAGCTGCCGCCCGCCTTGGGTTTCCGGCAGCCAGTGCTATGCGGGTGGCCGAGGACCTGTATATGAACGGGTACATCTCTTACCCCCGCACCGACAACACCGTTTATCCTGCAACTCTCGACATCCAAGGAATTCTTACCGCACTCCAATCGACCGAGTTTGCGGAGGACATCTCCTGGGTGATGGCCAACCGCCGTGTCTCCCCTGCCCGGGGCAAGAAATCTTCGACCGACCACCCGCCAATCCATCCTACTTCAGCCGCTACCAGGGCATCGCTTGGCGAGGAGCGGTGGAAGATCTACGAGCTGGTAGTACGCCGGTTCCTGGCCACCCTCTCGCCGGACGCACAATGGCGGACCATGAAGGTGAACTTCGATGCCGGCGGCGAACCCTACACCGCTACGGGAGGCCAGCTCACCAGTCCTGGATGGCGGTACGTCTATCCCTACAGCAGCGCAAAAGAGTATATCCTCCCGGCAATGAGGGAGGGAGAACGGCTCCCGATCCGGCAGGTGGATCTCGAAGAGAAGGAGACCCAGCCCCCGCCCCGATACAGCCAGAGCAAGCTGATCCAGCAGATGGAGGAGCTCGGGCTCGGCACCAAGAGTACCCGGCACGAAGTGATCCAGAAACTCCTCTCCCGGAAGTATGTCGAGGGAACCCCGCTTCGTCCTACCCTGGTGGGGCGGGCGGTTACCGAATCGCTCGGGAACCATGCCGATACCATCACCCGGCCGGCCATGACCCGGACCCTCGAAGAGCACATGGAACAAATCAAGGCCCGGAAGCGGACCAGCAGCGATGTGATCACCGAGTCACGCGGCATGCTCCACGCAGTCTTCAACCAGCTGGAAGCCCATGGGGCTGAAATAGGGTCCGAGATCATGGAGCAGACCGCAGAAGAACAGACACTTGGGCCCTGTCCGGTCTGCGGCCGCGACCTCCGAATACGGCAGCTCCGGAACCAGACCCAGTTTATCGGCTGCACCGGATACCCGGAGTGCAGCTTCAATATTGGCTTGCCGGCTGCTATGTGGGGCAAAGCGCTTAGGACCGATAAGAAGTGCCCGGTGCACGGGCTCTACCACGTCAGGCTGGTGCGGAAAGGCAACCGACCCTGGGAGATCGGCTGTCCCCTCTGCCACCATATCGAGTCGAACCGTGAGGCGTTCACCTTCATGCCGTCTCTTTCTTCGGCACACCGCGAAGCCCTGTTCGCCCACCACATCTATACTGTCTCCGAGTTAGCCGGAACCACTCCTGGACGGTTGTCCGAGATTCTCAATGTGAGCCATGATACCGCGCAGACCCTCCTTCGGGAAGCCGGGGATGCTCTCACCCTCCTGCGGCGCCGGACCGACTGCCGCAAGCTCGTCCGCAGAATGCTCGCCCCCAAGAAGGGGAGAAGCCCGGCAAAGATCATCCGCCAGCTCCAGGATGCAGGGATCAACGATGTAACGGGTCTTGCCGGTGCCGATCCCGCGTTCTTGAAAAAACTGGGTATCAGTGAGAAGGAGAGCGACTCCATCCTCCGGGAAGCAAAGATGGTGGAAAACGAACAGTTCCTCAGGAATGCCGGGATCCCGGCGGTGAGCATGAAGAAATATTTCGCTGCCGGCATCTATTCCCCGGAGGATTTCCTCTCCGGCCACCCGGTCTGGCTCTCCGGAGTTGTCGGACTCTCCCTTGATACCGTCCAGCGCCACGTTGAGATGGTGGCACGGGCGAAGGGGCAGACCCCTCCGGTGAAGTACTCAAAAGGGCAGGTAGCTCGTGGCAGCGCAGAGCTCCGCTCTCTCCCGGGTATGACCGAACCGTTGATCGGGCAGTTGCAGAAGATGGGGATCATCAGCGGCACCCTCTTTCTCGCTGCGGATCCCGCGACCCTTGCTGCACAGTGCGGTATCCCGGAAGGGAAAATTAAAGCCTGGCAGGCAGTGTTACAGGAAAGGGAGAAGAAGGCCCGCAATGATATTATTGTGATCTGAGGCCCTGACGATGCACACTAAATGGAAGAACTGGGTCCATGTGACCAAACTCGATCCCGACAAGACCCTGCCTCCGGGAATCGTCAGCGAGATCGCCGCAAGCGGGACCGATGCACTCATGCTTTCGGGAACTCTCAATGTCACCCTCGAGAACCTTGAGAGACTCCACCGGGAAGTCGCCGTATCGGGCCTCCCCCTGGTCATGGAACCGGCCAGCCCAGAGGCGGTCCTGGCAAACGGAATCGATCTCCTGTTTGTCCCAAGCGTCCTCAACTCATCCGAGGTCCAATGGATCGTTGGGAAGCACCGGGACTGGATCCTCCACAACAACCGTATTGACTGGGAGCGGGTGATTCCCGAGGCCTATATCGTGCTCAATCCGGATTCTGCGGTCGGGAAAGTTACACGGTCGAACTGCATGCTCTCTCCTGCGGAAGTCGCATCCTATGCCATGGTTGCCGACCGTTACTTCAGGTTTCCTATCGTGTACATCGAGTATTCCGGCATGTACGGGAATCCTGCCGCGGTGAAGGCGGCATCGGAAGTAATCGACTCTGCAGTCCTGTACTATGGCGGCGGGATCAATTCGGGCCAGCGGGCAGCGGAGATGGCCAAGTACGCCGATACCATCGTGGTCGGTAATGCCGTCTATGACCGGTGTATCGATGTTCTGAAAGAGACGGTGAAAGCGGTCCAGTAGGCCATCGATGCCCGAGATCGATATTGTCCTGGTTGCCCCCCTGTACGAAGGTAATGTGGGATTTGCCGCGCGGGTAATGAAGAATTTCGGGTTTTCCCGCCTGGTGCTGATCGATCCCTGCACGCTGGGCCTGGAAGCCCGGGCCCGGGCGGCGCATGCAGGCGATGTGCTTGATTCTGCCGAGATACTTACCCTCGAAGAAGTTTTCTCGCGAAGTGATCTTGTAATCGCTACCACCGGTGAGGTGAGCAAATCGGTCTGCACCCCAATGCGGATGCCGTACTTCCAGCCGTCCGAGATCCGGGACATCATCGCCGACATCGATGGCCGGATCGCCGTTCTCTTTGGACGGGAGAACTGGGGGCTGAACAACGATGAAATCTTCAGGAGCGATGTTATCTGCACCATCCCTGCATCAGCTGATTATCCCATCCTTAACCTATCCCACGCCGTGGGCATCATCTGCTACGAGTTCTCACGCCTTTCGCGCGGTGACTACCTGCTCGCATCACGCGAAGAGATGGACCATCTCTATGCCCATATCGATTCTTACCTGGACAAGATCGACCATCCGTTGTTCAAGCGCCAGCCGACCATGCTCCTGATCCGCCGGGTGCTGGGGAGGACGAAACTCACCGCCAGGGAGGCGAGCACCCTGCATGGCCTGATGCGGCGGTCCGAGTGGCATTTCAATCCTGCGGCGTTCGTGCGAAAGAAGGCGCAGGATGAGGATTAACTTCATGGGTGTTCCGGGTTTGCAATACAGAGTTTGTTATTTCGTCCATCACAATGCAGGATGAGGATTAACTTCAGGAGTATTCCGGGTATCCCGGCGCATTTCCTGGATTGCCTGCCTGTATCCGCAGCCGGATATCTTCCCAATCCGGGGATCGCAGAACAATGTTCCGGATACCCACCACGGCTTTAAATACATCTCTCTCACACCCCTCATCATATGCAGCCTCTCGCTTCTTTTCTTCTTGCAGGAGCCCTCGTCCTGTTGCTCCTCTCCTGTGGGTGCACGACCCCTCTCCCCATAACCCCTACGCCCACCCAGACCCTGGCAACGACCACGATGCCGACTGCGACCCCGCTTTCCACTCCACCGCCCCAGGCAACCCTCTTCGGGGTGACCTGGTACCTGATCTCAATGCGTAGCGGAGCCAGCAGCAATGTTTTGCCGGGGACCGAGATAACGGCCTTCTTCGACGGGCATGGGAAGGTGTATGGTTCATCGGGATGCAACCAGTATACTGCTTCCTACTCAGGGCTTCTGAACAACCTTGCCATCGGGACTCCGTCAACGACTGATATGAAATGCCTTTCCCCGCCGGGCACCATGAGCCAGGAGAGCCTCTACCTTATCATTCTCCAGGGCGCCTCGCGGTTCAAGATCGAGAAAAACATCCTGACTATCATGGATAGCAACGGGAATACCATCCTCACCTACTCCCTCAGCCCTCCCAGAGAACTAACCCCTGCTCCGTTGATCGGAAGCACCTGGTTCCTCAACTCGTTCGTTGATGCAGAAGGGAACTTCTATACCAAGGGGCAGTCCCACCCTATCTCCCTTCATCTCACCAACGACAATAAGCTCAATGGTAACGCCGGGTGTAACGACTATTCCGGCTCCTTTGCGGTGAGCGGGAGTACCATCTCCATCAACGCCTTTGCAACCACGGCCAGGTCATGCGATGAGTCAGAGGTCATGGAGCTCGAGAAGACCTATCTCGCTGTGCTGCCACAGATAATGCTATACCAGATATCCGGCAACGAGCTTACTCTCTCGGATGGGACCGGGAAGATCAGCATGATTTACGATACCATGCCGTGACTGCGAAACACCTTCTTTTCTTTCCTATCCCCGTCAACCTCGACAACCCTGTCGGCCTATCCCCTGGAGCCATCATTCTCCATCTCCCTTCAGGCACTCTCATTACCTTTCATTCCCCATAGTTTACACGAATGATCCTCGTTGACTGGCAGATCCTGGACCGTGTCGCCAGGGGATTTATCTGCGTCGACCCCTTCGAGTCGTCTCTCGTGCAGCCAAACTCGCTCGATATCCGGCTCGGCAACCACTTTGTATGGTACGAAGAGAGCGGAGAGGTGATCGATCCCTACCGGCAAGAAACCATCGCCAGCGGTACGCGAGAGTGCATCACTGACTCGGTTGTGATCGCTCCCGGACAGTTCATGCTGGCCGAGACCATGGAGGTGATCGGCCTCCCGGACAATATCGTGGCTAGTATCGAGGGCAAGAGCAGCATCGCCCGTCTTGGAGTAGAACTCCACCAGACCGGAGGGTGGATCGATGCCGGGTTTCGGGGTTCAATCACCCTTGAGATGTGCAACGTCAACGCCCGCCCCGTCCGGGTCTATGCTGGAATGCCCATCGGCCAGCTGGTTTTTTATACCACCGAGCGGGCTGCCGAGCCCTACAACCGGAAGCCCGGGGCGAAGTACATGGACCAGCGGCAGGCTACTCTCTCCCGCTACCATAAGAACCCCGTGCCTGAAGGGTTATGACCAATGAAAAAAAGACAGAGTAAGGACAACGGTTATACCCTGGAGATGAAGCATGCGGCTCCTTCTGATACATACTGATTTTATCGAGTATGAAGCAAAAAAGCGGACCAGCATGGCCGAAGATACCGACCTGCTGAAAGACTACCAGGAAGAGGCCCTTGCCGTCTTTTCCGCAATCGAAGCCGTTGACGAGGACGACCTGCCCGGCGTAATCGAACAGGCACTCTCTGAGATAGGGCTTGTCGCCGACAAGCTCTCGGTTGAAAATATCGTGATCTATCCTTATGCCCACCTCTCTAACGATCTTTCCCGACCGGATGCTGCTGTCTGGGCGCTCAAGTCCATGGAAGAAGGGCTCCGCGAGATGGGATTTTCGGTTAAACGGGCTCCTTTCGGATGGTACAAGTCATTCAAGATCTCATGCAAGGGCCACCCTCTCTCAGAGCTCTCGAAGACCATCGTCCCATCCGAGGAAAAGGTGAAGAAGGAGAAAAAAACCGTCACCCACGAATTATTCGTGCTCACACCTGACGGTGCATGCCATGAAGCCCGGCAGTTTATGGACGATTCCCCCTTCGGCTGCCTGCTACGCAAGGAGCTCGGCGAGGGTACTCCCGCCGGAGAGGAACCCATCCATGTCGAACTGATGCGGTCGAAAGAGTTCGTGGACTACGAGCCGGCGAGCGATGTCGGCCATCTCCGGTGGCTGCCAAAGGGTAAGCTTATCCGCGACCTCATCGCAGACTATGCACTTGGCTGTGTCCTTCCCTATGGGGCGACCCCGGTCGAGACTCCGGTAATGTACGACCTTGACGACAGGGCCATCTTCGAGCATGCCGATAAATTCGGCGAACGCCAGTACCGGTTCAAGAGCGGAAACCGGAACATGATGCTCAGGTTCGCGGCATGCTTCGGAATGTTCTCGATCATGCGGGACATGCACATCTCTCCAAATACCCTTCCTATGAAGATGTACGAGCTCTCAACCTACTCGTTCCGACACGAGCAGAAGGGAGAGGTGATCGGGTTAAAACGCCTGCGGGCTTTCACCATGCCCGACATGCACAGTCTCTGCGCTGACATGCCCGAAGCCCTTGCCTGCTTCGAAGAACAACTGGCCATGGGCTGGAAAACCGGGGAGGATTTCGGCACGAAACTCGTCGGGGCATTCCGCTGCACAAGGGCCTTCTGGGACGAATATGCCGACTGGGTGAAGAAGATAGTCGCCGATTCAAACGTGCCGATGCTGATCGAGATCCTCTCGGATCGGGTCCATTACTGGGTGGCCAAAGTTGACCTTGCCGCCATCGACAGCCAGGGCCGCCCCATCGAAAACCCCACGGTCCAGATCGATGTGGAGTCTTCGATGAGATTCGATATCAAGTACCATCTTGACGGCAAAGAGGTGCATCCGCCCATCCTTCACTGCTCCCCGACCGGCAGCGTGGAGCGGGTTATCTGCGCCATCCTCGAGAACACCGCCCACCAGGATATTCCGCACCTTCCAGTCTGGCTCTCCCCGGTCCAGGTCCGGGTGATCCCGGTCGCCGAACGTCACCTCGCTGCTGCCGAAGCGGTGGGGGAGCGCCTCCGCAATTCCACAATCCGCGCCGATGTTGATGATCGCGATGAGAGCGTCGGCAAGAAGGTCCGGGACGCCGGCATGGATTGGGTGCCGTTTGTGGCAGTCATTGGGGATGCCGAGATAAGCTCAGGCACGCTCACCGTCACCATCCGATCGAAGTCAAAGCCAAACAAGCCTCATAAGGAGACCATGACCGAGGACGTTCTGATCGAGGAGATCCGCAAGAAGACCTCCGGAATGCCCTTCCGTCCGCTCTATACCCTGGCAACGTTGTCAAAGAAGGCGCGGTACATCTGAGTCTTTACCCAATTACAATATAATCGATAAAAAAGCGAGTGCCGTGAATTTCTAAACCCCGGGTAGCTCTGGCAAAAGATGCCCCGCATCTTCTCTGCCCCGGTTGAGGCTGATGAAACCTATTTTAGAGGGGCCTGATCCAATATTGATTTTCACCAATCCATCTCACCCCTCCCTCCTCCTCCACACAACCACCACCCCCAAAATCACCCCCAACACCGCAACCCAGCCCCCAACACTCGCCCTCATCGGAACTGGCGTCTCAACCGGAACCAACTGTGCATTCAATCGAAAGATTGCTCGCATTCTGAACTAGGGTCTCTGTCTGCCATGCTTCATACCCTTCTTTGGTGATCAGGATCGTGTGAGTCCCCTTCTCAATCGACCCAAGCGTGAGAGGAGTAGTGCCGCGGAAGACCGAATCAACGGAGACCTCTGCAACGGATGGCTCGGATGAAATCGACGTCGTGCCCATGTCCGGGAGAGACGCCTGCGTGGGAGTGGCCGTGAGCGTGGGGGATGGAACAAGGGAGATGAACACGCGGGTTGTCTCGCCACCGCTCACAAAGACGGTTGTGTTCCAGGGTGCATAGCCGGGGCTGCTGATCGAAAGCGAATGGTAGCCCCGCTCGACATCCCGGAAGATGCAGGGGAGTACTGTTGGAATGTTTTTCATCAAGGACTGCAATGGCACCTGCGGGTGTTGCAGTGGCCGCGAGGTCTCCCACGATGGGTTTGGTTGGCAAAACCGTCCCTATGATGATTTCGTCGGCTGGGGTCCCGTTTGGCGTCACGTGGGTCGTGGGCGGGACGCTGGGACTTGCTGATGCCGGGAGGATTCTCCCCTCAATTACACTTATGTAACGGGAATGTCAACTACACTGTGGAATTACGGAAATGCCCCCTGTTGAAGTGCATCGGAACGTTGAGAAACCACTCATAAAGAGCGCAAAACGGAAGGGTAGTACAGTCCTTGGGAAGGAGCAGGACTCCCGCGCTGAGCAACTCTCTGGCATTCTTAAAATAAAAGATCCGCGGATTATCGAAGAGATCGCCGAAAGTGATCTCCTTGCATAGTCTTCAAGAGATTCCCCCCGATACCAGGGCAATTTTTGATACAAATATTCTCGTCTACTGGGTGACCGATCATCCCCGATACGGAAAACTCTGTACAGAGTGCGTGAAACGAGTTGAGAAAGGGGAGATTCAGGGAGTAATCCCGGCAACCATTCTGAATGAACTCCTCCACCGTATCATGATTGCCGAGACGGTTGAGAAGGGGTATGCATGCACCTCCCAGGATGCAGTCAGGGTATTGAAAGAGGATCCTGCAATAATCAGGCATTTGACTATCGCAGGGAATGTATACGATAGTCTGCCAACGATAGGATTTGAGATGATCGAGAATGAACGGGGAATATCAGGCCTCATGTATCATTTCTCAAAAGAACTGTGCCTCATGGCAAAGGATGCGGCAATTGTAGCGTATGCACATACCTTCACTCTCGCTCATATCGTCACGAACGAACGTGATTTTCAGCGGGTCAAATGGCTCACATGCTGGGGTCCTTGAAAAGATAGGAGTATCCCTGCATTTTGTTCCACTCTCCTCCTCTCACCTGTCGATACCATCGACATGTCCCAAACACGTGTCGAAGAAATTGAAAAATTTCGACACGTTGGTCGGCCCTTATCGAGGAGCCTGATGAGGGATTGATTGAACTAAATCCGTTCTTTCCCAATTTTTTTGGGTATCAGAATGTCGGTCCTCTCCAATTCCTTCAGATACCGCGCTTCAGTCTACACAACATTTATCCATCATCATTCTGTTTGTACTTTCACCGTGAGGCATGCTCTGCCCGAATATTTTAAGGAGGAACTAAAACATGGCACACACATCCCCACCCCAGCTTAACAAGGTAACGTATCACAGAATATCCTCGGACTGTAAGTTCCACTGGAAAGAGTGCTTAATCTGATGAATATAATTCGGTTGGTTTTTCCTATGGGGAGTGTACAGTGACTGTGCAGGATCGGAGTTACGTTTTTACAGTAAAATCCTTACACTACCAAAAAATGCAATCGACTATCTTATGATTGTTCATGATTACTATTTACAGAATCACATTTTGTGCGAGGGTATCTAAGCCAGGCCAAAAGAGCGGGACTTAAGATCCCGTCACGGAGGTGTTCGTGGGTTCGAATCCCACCCCTCGCATACTTTTAATCCTAAGGTAGTATGCAGGATGAAAATGAAGATTATCCATAAAAAACTTGAGTCGCAAAATATGTTTTATTGTTAGTAGTAGCAACACCAGTTCCAATTTGAGTATAATCCCATCTTATGATGTTTTTCCAATGTTCCTCGCTCTTTCTCCAATTTTTCATTAATCCTAAAGCAATTCCCTTTTCGGTATTTGGTATAAATCCTGATCCTTTCACTTTGCCAATAGAAATTTGATTACAATTTTCCCCAACGCCGCAGTAATATCCGGCATTGACATCAAATCCCAACCTGATAACTCGGTCGGTTGGATCTTCTCCTTTTAAGTTAATATGGTCGCAATAGTGGTTTTTTGCCATATCTCGACTATGATAGAGAGCCGCCTTTGTGAGGATGGGATCCCGTTTTAGCATTTTTCTGTCGTATTTCACCCGTGCATTATTCGTTAAATAGAAAAGTTCTTGGGAAATTCTTGATAATATTGGGGCCATTTTAATCTCAATGAACAAAAGACAAATTTAATAATAATTTTTTTCCTTTCCATGTGTGATCGCCCCCCATCTTGTAGATCAGGGTGATAGTGTGCCTCTGGTATATTGGGTCCCAATTACGCTGCTGGCCGGTATCGTGCTGAACCTGTGGATTTTCTGGTGAAATGGCCCGGGACAGGGGGTCAGCCCCCGCTGCTGACCGGATACGTGTTCTTGCGATAAGTGCCCTGTTACTAAGCGGGCATCTCTACACCATCCTGACGCGATGTTCCGGTCCTCACCCCGGAAGATCGGAAGATGAATTTACCACCCCGCTTGTCCTGAATTATACGGCAGTTATCCTCGCTTTATGGACGGGTTAAAAAACTAACTTCGCCACTTTTTTCGTAGTTCCATAAAATTTAAACGACTTAACCCAATTCGCCAGAAGCAATATAATCGATCTTAGAAAAAGGATATCCTTTTTCTGGCACAGTCAGGCCACATAGGTATAATACAAATCCATAAGTGGCTTCGTGCAGAATTATCCACAATGCAGTCCTCATTCCGGGAGGATATTCTGGAAACGCTCTATAAAGAGAAAGTGACCGGTGCCCCGGCCACTCCTGTCCAGCGTCTTGCCACATTGCTTGGGCGAGAGGCCAAAGATCTCGATGGAATCCTCAGTAAAATGGAAAAGGACGGCGATCTTGAGATCTCTCCTGACAACAACATCATACTTACTTCCCGGGGAGCAGAAACAGGGGGAAAAATTATGAGGAAACACCGTATCCTCGAATGTTTCTTCTCGGAGATGCTTGGCATGGCCCCTGAGACTGCCGGGAAGGAGGCCTGCACGCTCGAACATAGTATCTCGGACGAGACAATAGAACGGCTGGGGCGGTATATCAGGGGCCCGGGCCGTGGCGGGCCCCGTGGAATGCGACGGGGAAAGCGGTGGCAGGCCCTGACACTTATCGAGGCGGCTGAGGGTGAACACCTCGTCATCTCGTGTGTCAGGTGCCGGGGTCCGGGAAGCCGCCTGAACGACCTTGGCCTTTTCCCTGGTACACCGATATCGGTTGTCCGGAAAATCCCCGGGAATGGAATTGTAATACGGGTAAAAGAGTCGGATATCGCTCTCAGCCCAGAAATTGCCGCATCGATTCTCGTGGAGCGGCCAGGATGAAGATTGGGCTCATCGGAAATCCAAACGTAGGTAAATCACTTATCTTTCACCAATTGACCGGGCTCGGGGTCGAGGTAAGCAATTATCCCGGCACCACCATCGGTCTCCAGAGTGGGAATATCTGTTTTGAGAAGGAGATTATCGAGGTCGTAGACCTGCCAGGCATTTACTCCATCGAAGGAGATACCGAAGAGGAGCGAACCGTCAGGGCGTTTGTCGATTCGGGTGAAGCCGATGTTATTGTGGCAGTTCTCGATGCAGGAAGGCTGGAACGCAATCTCTACCTCATGCTCCAGGTTGCCGAGTACAGGCGCCCGATGCTGGTAGTCCTGAATATGATGGATGAAGCGGAGAGATCCGGCATCCAGATTGATACCCGGAAACTCTCATCGCTCCTTGGTGTCGAAGTTATTCCAACCGTTGCTGTTCAGGGTAAAAATACTGGCACCATCATACCCTTGGCCCTTTCAGCAGCGCGCGTGCCGACTGTAAAAGTTCTCTACGACCACCATATCGAAGCTGCGGCAAAAAGCCTTAAGACGATCCATAATCTGGACTGGGACAAGGCCATTATGGCCCTGCTGGGTCATACCGACAATCCTGATGTCTTAGAAGCAGTATCCGCCCTCTCTGAGGAGATCGAACGGATGCATCGCATGACTGTAGCCCAGATTGTTGCAGGGAATCGGCATCACTGTGCCGAGCGTATTGCCTCTGAAGTAATCCTGTCTCGTCTTCCCAAACAGGGTCCTGATATCGATCGCCTCCTCACCACACGGATTCCCGGAATACCGATACTTGCCACTATTCTTATCAGCATCCTCCTGACGGTCTTCATCATCGGATCATGGCTGGAAGAGGCGATTGTGAACCTTATCGAAAACCTTGTCATGCAGCCGTTTCTCGCTGCAGGATTTCATCCCCTCGCCGAGCAACTCGGAACCTCGATCATCCTTGCCATACAGGCTGGGTTTGGAATAGCCTTTCCGTTTATTTTCACCTTCTACGTGTTCATCGCGTTACTGGAGGATTCTGGATATCTCACCCGCGCTGCATTTCTGGCTGATCGCACTCTTCACAGTTTCGGTATGCACGGGCAAGGGATCATTCCCCTGGTTCTTGGGTTCGGGTGCAATGTCCCGGCAATCATGAGCATCAGGCTCCTGCGGACGCGACGGGAGCGGGTGATCGCGTCATTCCTCGTGACCCTCATCCCCTGCTCGGCACGAACCGTCATCATTGCCGGGCTTGTTGCCGCATTTATCGGGCTCGCTGCAGCGATGAGCGTATACCTGATTGTCATGGTCATCATTCTCATTACCGGGATGATACTCTCCCGGGTCACTCCTGGTGAACAGTTTGGCATGATCCTCGAGATGAGCCCGCTCCGGCGCCCGATCGCAAAGAACGTCCTCCTCAAATCATGGCTGCGGATAAGAGAATTCCTGGTCATAGCCATGCCCCTTCTGGTCGTTGCCAGCATTGTGCTCGGACTCTTCCAGTACTCGGGACTCATGGCCGCATTTGAGGAGTTCATCGAACCATTTTCGATTGCAGTGTTCGGCATCCCCTCCTATGCAACAACCGCTCTCATATTTGGAATCCTGCGAAAGGAGATGGCCCTCGAAACGCTGGTGATCCTTGCCGGGACAGCAGATCTCGGCTCGGTCCTTTCCATGGCTCAAATTTATATCTTCGCCGTGGTCAGTGTACTTTTTATCCCGTGCATCGCAACCATAGCAGTCCTGAAGAAAGAAGTGGGGATAAAGACAGCTTTCGTGGTTTCGGCCTATACCCTCATTACAGGCATCCTTGTCGGTGCGCTCCTCAATATGCTCCTGACATGAAGACAAACACCGGTCAATTACTGCTTTATCCTTCGATGGTGACATCTAATTTGAAAGCCCCGAACGATTGAATCAGGAGTGTGGGTTCTCGTGGGAGGAAGTGACCGGGGAACATTACCAGCAAAGGAGGCAGGATGCTAACGTTTGTGGGTCTTGGGCTGTATGATCTTGGTGACATTCCACTCAAGGGGCTCGACAGTATCAGGAAAGCCGATCACGTCTTCCTCGAATCATATACCTCGCGACTTTCTGGCACAACCATCAGGGATATGGAAGAGCTCTATGGAAAAACGATAACGATCCTGTCACGTGATCAGGTTGAGGTCGACCCCGACTTCATGCTTGGCCTGGCCGAAGAGTTCAACGTGGCACTCCTGATTGGTGGGGACCCGATGGTTTCCACGACCCATATCGACCTGCGGATGCGAGCCTTCCGCCGGGGAATAGCGACACGCATCATCCATGCATCATCCATTTCCACGGCAGTCTGTGGTCTTTCAGGCCTCCAGAACTACCGGTTCGGTAAGTCCTGCTCCCTTCCCTATCCCCACCGGTCATGGATCCCTCTGGCGCCTGCCAAAGTGGTACAGGCAAACCGCGCGTTCGGCCTCCATACCCTTGTCTATCTCGATATCCAGGAAGACCGGTGCATGACCATTTCCGAAGCGGTCGACATCCTTGAAACAATGGCCGGAAAAATTGATCTTTCTTTACCACTTTACGTAGGGATCGCCCGTGCCGGGTCGGAGTCTCCTGTAGTTGCCGCCGGAAACGCCGCGAGAATGAAAGAGGTGGACTTTGGCCCACCTCTTCATATCCTTATCATACCGGCAGAACTACACGTCATGGAACGTGAATACCTGGAGATGTTTGCGGGCTTATGATGTGCCGTTGCCTGGAAGCCCTTGAAAAGCGGCTTGCGGACAGGATGCTCGTCCCTACCGGGAGAAGTATCCTCCATGATTGTGCCCGCGACAGTGTCGATATGGTTCTGGCGTATCACAAGGATGGTCTGGTATTCCTTTCCCGTGGTGACTATCCCAATGCCCTTGCAAGCTTCAGCTATGCGCTGGGATGGATGGATGCTTCTATCTGCCTTGGCCTGATCTCATCGCAGGACTGTGGTATCCCGGTTGTTACACCGCAGCAACGTACTGCTGGTCGGGAGAACATAGCGCTGCATGAGAAAACGTCCCGGTACCGTTCTCTCCTATCACGTGCCCTTGCCAGTCTTGAGCCTGCACCTGAAATGGATACCTGCCTTTCGAAGGGGGGTTTACGGTTTCTTCTCATCGGAAAAATCTTTTATGACCATGGGTCAGGACGCGAAGGAGAAGGGGAGGACGAGATGGCACTCGCCGCCTATAGCTATGGGTTTGGATGGCTCGATGCAGGGATACGAACCGGCCTATTGAAAGTCCTCAGGAACCGGGAACTCTTCACCATATAGAACCACCACCACTCCTCAAAGCGTTTATACTATGCATGGCAATTCCTTATGAATCCCGAAACGGGGGATAAGAGCTGCGTCAATGGAGAAAAATCAAAAGAAATGGCTCTGGATATCGCTTGGCTTTTCTGCGGTGGTCCTTGTTGCAGTTCTCTATTTCACCGTTGATGCTGAAACCGTCACCTACCTGAAACAGCTCAATGCCCTTTTCCTTATCCTTGCTCTCTTTACCCACATTGTTGCTCTGATGTTATGGGCTCTCAGGATAAAATTCATGAGTCGTTCCCTCGGCTACCGGGTTGGTTTTTTATATACACTGAACCTCGTTTCCGCCAATATGCTTGTTGCTGCCATCACACCGTCCCAGGCAGGAGGGGAACCCGTCAGGATTCACGAACTTTATAAAGCAGGAGTTAAGATCGGAGATGCAACCGCCATCGTCCTCACCGAGAGAATCCTCGATGGGATTGTTCTTGGGATGGGTGGCGCATTCTTTATGTTTGTTTTGGGAAGTGAATGGAGACGTATCGGGTCAGCCTTCAGCTACTTCATGTATATCTCCTGGATTGTCATCACTGCATTTGTCGTCCTTTTTATCTATTCTGTAAAAAAGCCAGACCTGCTCAAGAGGATCATTCATGCAGTTTCCGGGCATTTTACACGAAAGTGGGAAAGCAGGAAGATTGAACGCTTCGCCCAATCCATCGATCAGGAAGTTGATAATTTCCATAAGACCCTTACCGATTTCCTGAGCCATGGAAAAGGAGGTCTCATCTCAGGCGGGCTGTTCACCGCTCTCTTCTGGTTCTGCGAGTTTATCATCGTCTCGTTGCTTCTGCTCGGGCTCGGGCAGCCGCCCATCTTTATCGAATCGCTCATCATCCAGCTGGTCATCGCTCTGATCATGATGATTCCACTCACACCGGGCGGTTCGGGAATTGCCGAGATAATGTTCACATCTCTCTATGGCCTTTTTGTCAATTCATCAATTCTTGGTATCCTTGTCGTGCTGTGGCGCTCGATCCTTTTCTATTTCAACGTCCTGCTCGGGCTCATCTCCAGCCTCATCATCATCCGGCGTGAAGCGAGTGGGGCGGGTTGAATAACCCTTATGTGCCCCCCGAACAATCATCAAGTGCGTATGGATACGGTATCATGCAGGGTGAAAGGTGTGTACATGGCCGTTGGCACTGCCGGGGTTTCACCTGCAGTGATCCTGACACTGGGAGACGATACGTGCCTGCCCATCTATATCGGTCTGTGGGAAGCGATGTCGATTCAGGCCGCTCTCAACAACGAGATCCCGCCCAGGCCTCTCACTCACGACCTGTTTGTGGATTTCCTCGAACGATTCAACATCGTGTTAAAAACCCTGGTGATAGACTCAATCGACGATGGGGTGTATTATGCAAACATGATCCTTGAGCATAACCACCACGAAATGACCATGGACTGTAGGCCAAGTGATGGTATCGCTATAAGCATCCGGTGCAAGGCAGGTATCCTGGTCACCAATGAAGTCGCCCGCAGTTCTGCAATCCCGATCGATGAACTCCCCTCGCTGATGGATATCGGGACCTACCTTGCCGGATGATCTATCGCCGGCGTTTAGCAAGCTCTCCGAGAATTTCTGAAAACTCAATTCCTGCAGCTTTGAGGGCCACAAGGAAATGGAACTGGAGATCGGCAGCTTCAGAGACGGTCTGTACATGGTCGCCGTTTTTAACCGCTATGATAAACTCGGTTGCTTCTTCTCCAACCTTTTCCAGGGTCCGGTCAGCTCCCTTCTCGCCTGAAACAAGCCGGGAAATGTAGGATTCCGGTGATGGATGCTCAAACCGGTTGGTGATCGCGGCCCAAAGCTCATCGAGTACAGATACACCATTCATAGGTCACCCTCCTCGACCTTGAGTTCACCCAGTTCTTCACCCCAGAACCTCCTCACGAGGATCCTCGCCTTCTCTATGTTTGCTCCTTTTTTTCCGATAGCTGTTCCAAGATCGCTTCTCTTCATGAGGGTGATGGTGAGCAGCCCGCTCTTTGGGTCTTTTTCAATCCGCGAAATGCTGATGGGGCGGAATATATTGGCGATGAAATCGTCACGGTTTTCCGCATATTCCACCATCTCTATTCGTTTCCCGAGAACGTTCTGCATCCTCCTGATATTTTCTCCCTTCTTGCCGATAGCAAGACCCATGTCTCCCGGCCTGATGATATAGATGATTCTCTCGAATCTCTCATCAATAATACAATCGAGAGCGGTTGCTTTGGTCAGGATCCGGAGTTCTTCGATATATCTCCTCTCCTTGAAACCGGTAGTCCGATCCATTGATGAAATCGAGTATATACTAGTGCGAGAGTTCCTTAAAAGGTATTGGACTGGTTGCCGGGAAAAAGGTCCCGGCTTGTGAAAAGGTATCAGGCAGGCTATGGAGCCTGGGCTGCTCCGGTAACCCGTCCCGGCTCGACAGGCGTCTGCATGGCCGGTTGCTGTTCCGTTTGTGCTGGTTCAGCCGTGCTTCGAGCTCTGCGATGCGGGCTTTCGGTTGGGCGTTTTCTGCTCGCCACTCTGATATGAGGCGATTTTATTCTTCGATGATGGCGAGAAGCGATTGAATATAGGATGCAGGGGTTATTTCGTTGATATGGTTGTTCTGTCGATTTCCTGTTAAAACGGAATTGTACAAGGATCTTGCGGTTGACCCTTAACAGTTACAAAGGGTGAAGCATGAATGGATGCGATGGACAACCCAGGGGTTCGAAGTCATACTAAGACTTATTCTCGTTCGCTACACCTGTCCCTGGTTGTATCGGTGATTTGGTAATGAATGCATGGGGCTCCATGGCCTTTCATCGATTGTGATTAAATCCTCGATTGATACGCGTATTCCCCAGGTTCCATCTTGAGTTAGCAGGGCAGTACAGAGCGGAGACTTCGCCTCACACCCCGGTTACGACAGGCGCCGCCGCCCATGACGAGGCGTTGCCGCGGCGGATCTACGGGTTCACTTTCTAATGACCGAGATACTTGTTAGTTGGGTAACCAAGATCCTTTTTTGTTGATTGAGATCTCAGCCGATCTTGTGCCGGAACCAAATAATTAACCCTGGTTGCAAGAATTTCCAGGAGCATCACCGACCCAATCATCCGAAACCAGTGCAGCCCGGAGAGCTGCCACAACTGCCTTATCCTCATGTCTCACATGATAAGTGAGCATTGCATGGGAGCAACCGTTGTAGAGAAGATATTCTCGTCCAGATGCGGCCGGGTGACCAGTGCAGGACAAGTCGTCATGGCCCCGATCGATGGAGCGATGATCCATGACATCACCGGACCCCTTGCCATCAGGACTTTTTACCAGATGGGGGGCACCAGGGTCTTTGATCCGCGGAAGATCATCATGCTCTTTGACCACCAGGTTCCTGCTGATTCCATTATTGCTGCTGAGAATCAGGCCTTCATGCGGACTTTTGCGGCTGAACAGGGCATCCACAACTATGATATCCGGGAAGGTATCTGTCACCAGGTAGTCATGGAAAAGGGCCTTGCGGCACCTGGAGAAATTATTGTCGGTGCAGATTCGCACACCTGCATGTATGGTGCTGCCGGTGCATTTGCAACCGGAATCGGTTCAACTGATATGGGTTTTGTGCTCAAGTTTGGAGCCCTCTACTTCAGGGTTCCAGAAAGCATCAGGGTTGAAGTCACCGGCCGGTTTGCCCGGAGGGTCGGCCCAAAAGATCTTATCCTCTCCATTGCCCGAGATATCGGAGCGGATGGTGCTACCTACCAGGCACTTGAATTCGGGGGGGAGACCATTACGAACATGGAGATGGATGGGAGGATGACCTGCTGCAATATGGCAATCGAGATGGGGGCAAAGGCAGGGATCGTTCCCCCGGATAATACCACTTATGAATATTTCGAGGGGCGCAGACCGATCAAACCTGTTGACATATCCCCGGATCCGGATGCCATATACCGTGAACATCGGACGTACGATGTGGCCGACCTCGGACCTCAGGTTGCAGTGCCGCACAACGTGGACCTTGCGGTACCGGTCAACGAGGTGGCAGGTACCCGCATCGACCAGGTCTTTATCGGGTCATGCACCAATGGGAGGTTTGAAGATCTGGCAGAAGCAGCGGAGGTTCTCTCCAACAACCGGTTTTCGGATGCGGTTCGGGTCATCATCATCCCGGCATCGCGCGACGAATATCTCAAAGCACTCCGGGCAGGACTGATAGAGAAGTTTGTCATCGCCGGTGCCCTTGTTGAAGCTCCCTGCTGCGGCCCGTGTATGGGAGGAGCATTCGGCTTGCTCGGACCAGGGGAAGTCTCGCTCTCCACGTCCAACCGGAATTTCAGAGGAAGGCAGGGGAGCACAGAAGCGAGGGTATATCTCTGTTCCCCGGCAACAGCGGCAGCCAGTGCGATTTACGGGGAGATCACTGATCCGAGGGAGGTATGAATATGCGTGTATGGAAATTCGCCGACAACATCGATACGGACGCCATCATTCCCGGACGCTACCTTGTCCACAACGATCCCTCAGTCCTCGCCCGGCACGTATTTGAAGGAACCAGGGACGAATTTGCCCAAAAGGTTCGCAACGGTGATGTCATCGTGGCAGGCAGGAACTTCGGATGCGGATCATCGCGCGAACATGCACCGCTCGCGCTCACCGGGGCCGGGATCCGGGTCATTATCTCCAGGACGTTTGCGCGGATTTTTTACCGGAATGCCGTAAATGTTGGCATTCTCCCGCTCGTATGCGACAGGGCGGATGAGATCCCTGATGGTGCTTATATCACCTTTTATATCGAAAAAGGATATGTCGAGGTTGAAGGAAAGCATTACCCGATCGAGCCGGTTCCCGGATTCATGCAGGATATCATCAATGCCGGAGGTCTGGTGGCCTATGCCCAGGGACTCAAGGAGGTGAAGACATGTACCGGGTCGCAAGTATAGGTGGCGATGGAATCGGGCCTGAGATTATCGATGAAGGGAAAAAGGTCCTTGATGCTGCAGGAGAACGCTATACCTTTGATATTGAATGGCATGATTTCGGGATTGGGGCAGATCGGTACCTGAAGACCGGAGAACTGGTCACCGATGAGGAGCTCCGCGAGCTGGGGAGGTTCAGGGCCATCTATTTCGGAGCTATCGGTGATGAAAGAGTTGCCCCGGGCATCCTCGAAAAAGGTATCCTTCTCCGCATCCGTTTCCACTTCGACCAGTTCATCAACCTGCGGCCGATCAGGATGCTTGCGGGGACGACAACCCCACTGGCAGGGAAAGGTCCGGAGGATATAGACTTTGTCGTCGTCCGCGAGAACACCGAGGATTTTTACGTTGGTATCGGTTCACGGTTCAGGGGAGCACAGAAAGCATCTCTCTCCATCGAGCGTGAACTCTACCACGCAGAGTTCAACCTGGATATTGAGTCCGATGCCGATGAACTCGCTTACCAGATCGGCGTCATCAGCCGGGAAGGGGCTTCAAGGGCTATACGGTATGCATTCGAAATGGCCCGGAAGCGCAGGAAGAAACTCACTTCGGTCGACAAGGCAAATGTTCTCTCGGATATCTACGGACTCTGGAGGGAAGTTTTCTCTGAGCAGGCAAAAGGATATCCCGACATTACCACAGAATTCACCTTCGTCGATGCTGTCACCATGTGGTTTGTCAAGAATCCTGAGTGGTTCGATGTGGTGGTGACCCCAAACATGTTCGGTGATATCATCACAGACCTGGGAGCCATGATCCAGGGAGGGCTTGGTCTTGCCCCGGGAGGAAATATCAATCCGCAAGGTACATCGATGTTTGAGCCGATTCACGGATCCGCCCCAAAGTACAGAGGACTTGGAATCGCAAATCCGATGGCTACGATCTGGGCTGGATCCCTTCTCCTCGCCCACCTTGGGGAACACGAAGCTGCCGCCGGGGTCATCAGTGCACTCGAAACGGCGATTTCAGACGGGATCGTAACACGTGACATGGGAGGTACCGCGTCGACATCTGAAGTGGGAGATTACGTCTCACAAGCGATAAGGCTGAGCTGAGCAGGGGGATCGCGAGGAGAAATTCTCCTTTCGCCTTCACCGGCTGCCCGGGCAATGAAATCGGAAATACACCGGTCTTTTATCCTGGCAGGATTTACCCTGGGCGGGAGTGAGGCAACTGTCGCAGAGTGCTCCCGGCAGCTGATAACGGCCTGGAGGGCTTCCAGTGCGAGTGTGAAACGTTCTCCATTGAAGAGTTCGATATTAAGGGCTTTTCCCGATTTTGAAACCCGCGCACTCCCGACAACACCGCCGGTGTATGCCATCCAGTTCCACTTCAACTTCTCAACGTTTACAGCGAAGCCTGAGTGTACGGCCGAATTAAGGTCAAAGAGCCTGATACAGAGCCTGGTTCTGCAGATATGAAGCTCGAGGATATCCAGCGGAGCGCCATCCTCGCCCAGGACCGGCCGCCGGTTTAACTGGGCATACCCTGCATACTTCATGGATCTCTCTTCTCCTGAACCAATGTCAGAGTGGAGGGTATAAAAGGGTTCAATTCGCGCGGGGCGAAAGTGAATTCCTCTCCCGTTTCCTTCTCCCTGGCGATTCCTGGCTATCGGGGCACCAGCAGGGTCCTGTCCCGGACTGCATGGTCCATGCAAGCATTCAGGATAGCCTCCACCAGCCCAAGCTCTCCCTGAAGGCCGATCAATGGGCGGTCCAGGAGCCGTATTGTACCCCGCAGGGGATAGGTGAAGGGTACGAAAGGAGTACCGGGGCAAAACCTCTGCTCGAATGAGGACCCAATTACGAGATCCGGAGGATCACGGGTGAGGAGATCCTTCACAGAATCAAGGGATGACGCCTCGGATGTTTTGAATGAGGTACTCCGGGGCCGGTTGCGCGAGCCAAGAACGGTAACGGTCGCATCCAGGTATCGCTCGAGAACTCGGCATGCATATTCCGCGTAGGAAAATTCACCGAAAACTGCGGCGGAAGGCGGATCGAAGCGCCTCAGGAACCGGTTGGCCGCCTGGGTTATCCGGTTTTCTGCAGTAATTGCTTCACGCTGGAGCGCCTCCGGGTAATCCCCGCAGAAAAGCTCGGAGATAGCAGACACGGTCTCAAGGGTGCGGTCGATGCCAAGAAGGTTGCCGGCACAATCCCCCCAGGGACCGATGAGATCGGGGTTCGTTGAGATGGTGCGGGCGGCGGCATGTCCAAGTTCCTCAAGCCTGCAGGAGGCAAAGACAGATGCGACAGGGATTCCGGCAAGGGCAAGGATCCTCTTAGCCTCGATGACGTTTCCTCGCGCGAAGGGATCAAGCAGGCTGATGCCGTCCAGGTTGACTCCATTGAACCCAGGATCGATAGTTACCGGAAGCGCTTCACAGGCAAGGCGGTAACCGTTCTCATAGGTTCCAAGAAAACCAGGGCTGTCGATGACCAGGACATCTTCGCATCCGGGCAATTCTGTGATGTCTTCGCCAATTATTGCAGGTGTGCAGGTGTTAACGACCGCCAGGCGGGTGTACCGGTCCTGGAGATCCCTGACCAGGGTTTTAAGGCGTTCCACTGCACCAAAGATGATGTCCTGTTCGATGAGGAATGTGCAGTGGAGATCGCGGTGAAGAACAGTTGCCGGGTAATAATAGCATCCACTTGACCCATGAATGATAATCCCCATGCCCTCGATTCCTGCCATGCAGGAGACCGCGCCGGTCATCGCGCAGGGCCAGAGCGAGTTGAAGCACTTATGCAATGCGCATCCTCCTCCACCTGTGGAGCAGCCGTGCGAGGCCCGCAGTCCCGACAGGCAGCGGATCCGGAATTACGACTGGGAACCCGTGGGAGCCGGTGCGGAGATCTAACCGATCAACCACTTCTTCGGCAAGCGGTTGAGCAGAAGGCGGTAATGGCTGGAATGAGACACTGGCTCCTTTCAGTATGCGGAAGGAATCGATCAGTCGATCCTGGTTTTTTTTCTCCTCCTTTAGCGCTGGACGCGGGTCGATGCCAAGTTCTTTTCCAACCTGTTCCAGGAACCGGAGCGTCCCATCGAACCCTACCGGAAAAGAATGGATGCAGGGGGTACCGAACCGGTGGCGGAATCTCTCTCCGATGGATTCGAGCGACGTATCGCGAAGTATATTAAGTGACCCCGATCCCAGGGACCTGAGATCTTCTGAAGAGACATCCCGGACAAACCGGAGCCTGACCCGTGCACCGAGAAGCGCGAGGAGGCGGGAAATCTCGCGATGGTGTGCATCGGCCTCGTATTCCAGGTTCTTCTCTCCGATCAGGGTGACTGTTCCGTCCGGAGCCCGGTCATCGCTGCTGAGTGTGGAAAGGGCAAGCAGGGCCTGTTCGACACCATCTGTAAATCCACCTCCGAGAAAGCCTCCGGTGGGAACGACAATGATGTCAGGGACTGCCGAGCTGGCACAAACGGCCCGGACATCATCCCCGATGGCGGCCGAGACGCAGGAAGAGAGGACACAGATGATTCCAGGGTTGCGGGCGGCGGCGCTCTTGATGATCCCTTCAAGGGCTTCTTCACCGCCGAAAATAACCTCGGACTCGGTGAGGGAGCTCGAGAGGATTATCGGGAAAAACGAGAGGTCGTGATCGATCTGGAGGGCGTGGATAAGTGACGTGGTGTGGTGCACACAGCCGTCCGGCCCGTGTATGACAGTAATGCCATCCGTCACGGCCATGGTGACCGAGAGTGCCCCGGTGAGTGTGCATCCTTCAGTTCGTAATGAATTCATATGCAAGGGATTCCAGATCCTCCATTTCCATCGGTTCGGGAATATCAAGGCGGGTATTTTTCATGATATTTGCGGCAAGTTGACGGTATACCGCTGCCTGGGAGGATCCGGGATCGTATTCGATGACCGTTTTCTTGTTGAGCTCCGCACGCTGTACGACCGGGCTTCGAGGAACAAACTGGATCAGGGAGCTCCCAATCCGTTCGGCAAAAAGGGAGACGAGATCTTCTTCGGCCTCAAGATTTTTACCGTTCCCGATAACTCCTCCGAGCCGGCAGATTCCCCGTGAGCGGCTGGAAAGCCTCTTGATCGCCTTGCATATATTGTTTGCAGCATATAGAGACATGAGCTCGCCGGAGGTCACCAGGTAGATTTCCTGGGCATAACCCTCCCGCATGGGCATGGCGAACCCACCGCATACGACATCGCCGAGAACATCATAGACAATAACATCCCCGTGGAGAGCGCCAAGCCGCTCAAGGATCTGGAAGGTCGCGATGATTCCCCGTCCGGCGCACCCAACACCCGGTTCAGGCCCTCCTGCCTCAACACACCGTACATTGCCGTAACCGGTAAAGACCACATCTTCCAGGGAAATGGAGCGATCCCCGCGTTCCCTGACCTGGTCCATGACCGTGGGAATCAGGCGCCCCCTCATGAGCATCCTCGTGCTATCCCGCTTTGGATCACAGCCGATCTGGAGGATATCAAGGCCCATGTCGGAAAGTGCGGCAGAAATATTTGCCGAAGTGGTGGATTTCCCGATACCCCCCTTCCCATACAGGGCTATCTGTTTCATTACCAGATATTTGACGGGAAATAATATATGCTATTCTGATGTTTACCCAAATTTAGTTGGTATTGCCGGAAACCAATGAAAAAAAAAGAACCGGTACAACTTCTAAATCTGGCAAACAAGTTTTCCCTGGACAGGTTTTGCCACAAGTCCGGGCACCCCCGGTGCATCAGGAGCCCTTGAATATTCCCATGAAGAGCACGATTACCGGGATGACCTCAAGCCTGCCGATCCACATCACCAGGATAAAAACCCATTTCGATACAACCGGTATTTCGGGTGAGATGTAACCGGCGGAGATACCACAGCAGGAAAGCCCGGAGACCACATCAAACACCAGATTCGAGACTTCCAGCGAAAGCATGTGAAACTGGAGGATGACCATCGTTGCGATAAAGACGGTTAGTACCGAGAGGATGATCACCAGCATACTCTTTGAGATCTCAGGTTCGGCAATCCGTTCCGAAATTTTCTCTCCACCGTAGGTGAACGGGACAAGGACCTTGGCCCTGACAAAAATACGCTTGAACCACCATGCCATTCCCCGAAATCCTATCGCTATCCGGGAAAGCTTCACTCCGCCTGCCGTGCTTTCCGATGAACCCCCTATGAAAACCATTACGGTAAGAAGGACGATCGTAACACCAGGGAAGAGGCTCAGGTTCGCATTCTGGTATCCCGTGGTGCTTATTGCCGCTGCGGACATGAAGAGACCCTGGCGAACGGCATCGCCAAAGGAAACACCGAGCATGAAGGTGAGATCCGCGGTAACGATTGCCGCACCAGTGGCGAGGAAGACAAATAGGAGTTTGACTTGCTCGTTACCGGAAAAAGAGAGCTTCTGCTTGCGGTAGGAAATGTAGTAAAGGGTGAATGGAGTAGAGCCAAGAAGCATAACCGGGATCAGCAGGTATTCGAGGAGCGGATTTCCGTAAGTTTGTATTCCCCCCTCGATAGGAATGAATCCCCCGGTTGATATGGTTGAAAGCGAGAGGGTTATGGCATCATAGAGAGGAATTCCCGATATCAGGATTATCCCGATTCCAACAAGCGTGAGGAAGATATACACGGCCCAGATGTCTTTTCCGGTATTGATAACCGATGGCAGGATCCGTTCACTCCTGCTGTCCGCCCGGAAAAGCGATGATTGTACCAGGCCGCTTCTTGCAGCCATGGTGATTGAGAGGGCGATCACCCCAATTCCCCCAACCCACTGCATGTAAGTTCTCCAGAAGAGTAGGGTCTCGGGAATACCGGAAATCGAGGGAAACAGGGAAAACCCTGTCCCGGTCCAGCCTGCCATGCACTCAAAAAGTGCATCGGTAAACGATAGTTTAAGGACCAGGATAAACGGGATGGTGCTTACCAGCGCGAAGGCAAGCCACACCAGCGCGACCGAACACATGGCTGACGAGAGTCTGATTTCTTCCTTTTTCCGGGGGATTCGGGCAAGGAGCGTACCCAGGATGAAGAGTATAATTGGTACCAGGGCTGTGGGAAGGATCAGTGAGAATTCCCTGAATACAAGAGCGATGACCAGGGGAACCCCCGTAAGCGGACTGATGAAGGCCAGCATCCCTCCCAGCTCGGCAAGCACGGTGGAAAAGTATGAGATCCTGCCCATTATAACAAAGTAATCTTTTTTAATGATTACCTTTCCGCAGTCAGGGATACAGATAATCAAGCGGGAGAAAGGATGTCACGAATTACTCTCCAGCAAAAGATGAGCTGGGTGACCTCTGATGGAGTGAGGAATCTTCGGCCATCGTATACCGTGGCCGGATCGACCCCGGTCTCACTCTCGAGGGACCGGAAGAACGGGATGAGGAACTGTTGATCGAATTCACCATCGATGGTGAATGCAGCAGTCACCGTCCCGCCCCGGATCTTATCCTTGTATTCCAGAGAAAAAGCCCGGGTGCCGACCGTGGGGAGCAGGGGGAGATTTATGGAAAGACAGGGGTCGTCACCCGGTTCCGCAGCTGGGGCCTGGAGGAGCGTTATCCGGTATATATTCCTGGTCCAGCCGAGATCGCGCCCGAACCGTGAGAAGCCGATTTGGATAACTGCATCGGCATATTCCCGCTGAGGTGCGATATAGCGGGAATAATCGGCCTGCCTTCTCCGGATCTCATCCATGACCTCCTGCTCGGAATACCCCCGCTTGTCGACATCTCGTTTGACCTTCCATTCTCTCTTGACATCCGGTGCAGGATCAACGTAGAGGGAAAAGTCAACGAGCCTGCGAAGGCGTGGGGTAAACAGCGTGTGGAGGCCCTCGAGGATAAGAATCTTCGGGGGTGAAAATTCAACCGGGCCTTCCAGTTTCCCGGTCTTGTGGTTGTAAACCTTTTTCATGACGGGCGTTCCGGCTTTCAGCAGGCGCAGATCCTGCTCAAGCCCTTCCAGATTGTTTGCTTCCGGAGCAAGCGGTGTGATGTTGCGTATGCGACGCTCTTCGCGGTCAAGGCAGTGGTAATCATCGAGGGTGATCGTGGAGACCAGGCGATCGCCAAAGAGATTCCGGAGTGTTGCGGTGAAAGTTGACTTACCCGATCCGCTGTCACCGGCGACACCAATAACGTACATACCGGCCTTTGCCGCACATGATTCGTGAAATGGGGGGCGCTCTTCCATACCGGTCATCGGGAAGGTTGGGGAACCAATCGCTGGTATCTATGATGCTGAAATCTGCTTGTGTTTTGTTGCGATGGTGTCAGCAAGGGCTTCAAGGTCCCGGAGACATTCGGAGTCTGGCGCTCCTTTTACATAGACAGGCTCCAGCATCTCTGCAGTGAGCCGGAGGAGCATTCCCTTGAGAATATCCACCGTGTTTCCTCCCCATCCGTAAGATCCAATGACTGCTGCGAACCGGGTCTTTGGACGGAGGAGGTTTGTAATATAGGCCGCATTCGCCACCAGCGGATGAGGGCCAAACAGCATGGTTGGAGTCCCGATCACCACGGTAGCAGCGTCAACGAGCGACATGGCGATGTCACCAAGATCTGATGCCACCAGGTTGAACACCCTGACCGTTATGGCCCGATCGAGCAGTGCGTCGGTCAGATGAGTAACCATCTTTTCCGTGCTTCCATGCATACTCACATAGATGATGACCACTTCGTTCCTGACGTTATCCGATGTCCATTCCCGGTACGCATCCAGTATAGTATCGGGCGAACGGTAGAGTGGCCCATGGCTGGGGGCGATAATCCGGATATCGTATGAGGAGAGTCGCGCCAGGTGTTCTCTGATGATTGATCGAAACGGCATCATGATCTCGGCATAGTACCGCTTGGCCAAAGGATAGATATCCCGGACGTCGCTTATGAACAGGTCACTTGTTGCAAGGTGAGACCCGAAGAGATCGCAGGAGAAGAGTATGCGGTCCTCCCGCAGGTAGGTGAGCATGGTTTCCGGCCAGTGCACCCAGGGTGCCATGATGAATTCGAGGGTTTTATCACCAAGGGAAATCGTATCGCCGTCCTTCACCACCATGCAGCGCTCGGGAGCTATTCCCAGCAGACTCACCACGAGATCGCGGCACTTCTCACTCACCACGATCTGTGCCCCGGGGAAGAGCTCAGCAGCCATGGGCAGGGACCCCGAGTGGTCCTGTTCAGCATGATTGACGATGATGTAGTCGACTGATTCGACTCCTGCTTTGACCAGGTTGGAGACAAGCTCATATTCCTTTGGTGGATCGACGGTGTCGATCAGCGCTTTCTTCTCGCTACCTGAGACCAGGAACGCATTGTAACTGGTTCCTTCCGGAAGCGGGATCAGTGCATCAAAAAGGCGTCGATCCCAGTCAATTGCACCGATCCAGGAGACACCAGGGATTACTTCTCGTATAGCCATCGTGGTTCAACCTCTTTTATCCCCCGGAACCGGTTCACAAGAGGGTCATAAACTCCTGCCAATCCGGGCGGGGACATTCCGAATAACGGTGCTCATCTATGCAGATAACCGTTTCTATCAGGCCCTGCCTTCCGGACTGGCATACTATTTTCCGATCTGCCGGTTCATGTTTCGCCATGAACGGCGAAGATAATGGTCTCATGGCCGCTCTCACGCTCATGGCCCTCTCGGCCCGGACAGCCCCGAAAGGAAAAGGGAAGGATTCAATCGTGACCAGAATTATCCTCAAAGAAGAGCTTCCCGCTCTCGCAGCCAGGATGAAGGCGTTTGGAGAAGAGTATCATCTCAGTCTCTTCATAAGGGATGCCGGAAATGTTGCAGCATCGGCAGCCTGTCTTGTCGTTGGCGTCAGGGGACAGGAAACCCTTGGAATAGACTGCCAGGGCTGCGGGTACCCGTCCTGCAGCGCCATGTCAGAAGCCTGCAGGGAGAGGGAAGTAACCGGTTCTCCGTTTGCTGGCCCAAACTGTATCATGAAGATCACAGATTTGGGGATTGCCATCGGTTCTGCGGTAAAAACAGCGTCGATGCACAACCTCGACAACAGGATCATGTATTCCGCCGGGGTGGCTGCCCGGTTGTCCGGGCTGGTCCCGGAGTGCTCTGTCGCCTACGGAATCCCGGTCAGTGCGACCGGTAAGAACATTTATTTTGACCGTTGATCCTAGGTCAGAAACGGAAGTGCCCTGTTATGGCTGTCATGAAGATAAGGGGAGGCGACCTCGACCTCGTTGAGTACGAGTTCTCCCCATTCAAACCAGGTGAGCAGATCAAGACGCTCGGCTTGCAGAAGACATATCCCCTCGCTCCGCGTGAGGGTCGCGTCACGGTTCGTTCGCCTGCCCGGATCCACCTCACCGTGCTTGATATGAACCGGTTTGCCCCTGCCCGCCCCGGAGGTGGCGGGATAGGTTTTGCCATCCAGCTCTACTGCAGTGTCGAAGTTGAATGCCGGCCTTCAGGCATTGAGATAGACTATTCCCGTCCGGCTCTCATACGACATTTTGTGGAGGTTTTCAGGACCGTAACAGGGTACGAAGGGGGATTCTCCATCCGTGCACAGGACCACCACCACCAGCACGTGGGATTGGGTTCGACGAGCACCATCTTGATCTCCCTTGCCCATGCCCTTAACTATGCTGTAGGCTCACCGCTCTCCGCAGACCAGCTCAGAAAGATTATCGGGAATAATTACATCGAAGAGACCGCCGATGGCAACGTCGCATTCGGGTTCGAGACCGGTGTCGGCCCTGCAGTAAGCACCTATGGTGGGATGGCAATACTTGGCGATGAGCTAACTCTCGCCTACCACCATCCGTTCGCCGAGGGAAAGAATGTGTTCATCGTGATCCCCCCTAGCGATATCTCATCAGCAGGGACAAAGGAGTTCGATCTCCTCATGAATCGTGCCCGGGTTCTTGATTACCGAGATCGTGAACTGAAGACCTATTTCGTGTTGATGGATCTCATCCCTGCGATCGAGGAGGGTAATCTGAAAAAGATGGGTTCGGTCATCTGGGAGATAGAGTTCCGAGGATCGAAGCGGGCGGAGGTGGAGCACCATTCCTTCGAGATTTATCATTACATGAGCAGACTCAGGGAGGCAGGCCTCGAATTCGTGGGAATGAGTTCGGTCGGTCCTTCCATCTCCATCATCACCGAAAAAGACCGTGCATTCGTAGAGAAGATCGTCCGGGATATCGGTCTTTCCATCGCCATTGAGACGAAGGTGGACAATAACGGATTGTCTATCACCCACACATGTTGATGTTCAGGATGGATCTGATTCATTCCAGCCGCATTCTCTTTTTTCGAGTTCTCACGTAGCCCCTGACCAATACCCCGGCCATGGCAAGAACAGTAACCAGGATCAGAACTCCCATACCATAGATGAACCAGATGATGTGATCCCGGATGAATGGGTGGGTTCCAAAAAGGAACCCGATCGAGGTGATGGTCACTGACCATGCTGCGGCGGAAAGAATATTGAAGACCATGAATGTGCGCCAATCCATGGCCCCAACCCCCGCAAGGAAAGGTCCAAACGTCCTGATGATCGGGATGAACCGGACGATGAAAATAGTCTTTGCACCAAAACGCTGAAAATACCTGCTTGTCCGCTCAAGATATTCTCCCTTAACGAGTTCTGGGAACTTATCCTTCAATACCCGTATCCCCATGCGATGTCCGATCCAGTAATTGAGACAATCGCCTGAAACAGCCGCAAGGAAAAAAAAGAGGAAGAGCCACGGAAGAGACAATAACCCTGCTGCGGCACTTGCACCTGCGATGAAGAGCAGGGAATCCCCGGGCAGGAACGGGGTGACGACGAGCCCCGTCTCACAGGTGATGATGGCAAGGAGGATCGCATAGGTCCAGAATCCATAGGTATCGATGAGGAGCGGGAAGTTCTGGTCGATATGCGTGATGAATTCCCATACTCCTGGCCACATTGCTCGTACCATCTATGCCCGTGATATATCAATAATTCCCAGGCTCCTGCAGGCTCCAAAGCGATGATTTATTGCAGATCCTGCCCAATTTATTGATAATTGCTGTTGTACCGAAACGTTACCCGCGGACAGGCAGGAACCATGCCGAAGGGCAGTATCTGAAAGATGAACGAACGATCGGAACAGGAACTACATGCACGAATTTGCAATTGCGTACGACATCTATGCGACCGCACGGCGGGCTGCCCTTGATAACCATGCAAAACAGGTGAGTGCCGTCTGCGTGGACATCGGTGAGATGTCTATGATCAACCCCGAGCAGGTCCGGTTTCTCTTTGAAACGCTCATCGAGGATGATCCCCTGGTAAAAGGGGCAAAACTTAAGTGTAATGTTGTTGTGCCCGAGACCCGGTGCAGTTGCGGATACACCGGGAACGAGTGCTTCATCTGCCCCCGGTGTGGAGCCCTCCCTGAAATGGTCAAAGGCAGGGAGATCGTTGTCAGGCATGTTGAGATCGAGGTGGACGACTGAGATGAAAGTAAACCTGATGCATGGTGCAGGGGGCGAGGTCATGGGGGAGCTCCTGGAAGTCCTCACCCGGCTGGAACACAGGAATGCCGGGGGGATAGGTCTCGAAGCACTGGATGATGGGGCTGTCATCCCGGTAAATGGCACAAATATTGTATTCACCACCGATTCCCACGTGGTCAGACCTATTTTTTTTCCTGGGGGGGATATAGGCAGGATCTCCATCTGCGGTACAGTAAACGATCTGGCCATGATGGGGGGCCGTCCGATAGCTCTTTCCTGTGGGATGATTATCGAGGAGGGATTCCTCATCGAAGACCTGGAGCGGATTGTCCGGTCCATGGACCAGGCCCTTGGTGAATGCGGGGCAAACCTGGTCACCGGCGATACGAAAGTGCTGGAGCGTGGTGCGCTCGATGGTATTGCCATCAATACCGCGGGAATCGGGGTTGCGGATACCATAGTCAGGGATTCGGGCCTGCAGGAAGGGGACATCATAATTGTCAGCGGCACACTTGGGGACCACGGGATCGCCATCATGGCGGAGCGTGCCGACCTCAAATTTGGCGAGCAGATAGTATCCGATGTCGCCCCACTCTGGAGCCTCGTTGAAGGTGCATGCGCTGCAGGTACCATCCATGCCATGAAAGACCCGACACGGGGTGGATTTGCAAGCGCGATCAACGAGATGGCCAAAAAGAGCGGTGTCTCGATCAGGATAAACGAGGATGCGATTCCTATCCGCCGCAGTGTCCGGAATGCAGCCTCGATGCTCGGCATCGATCCACTTCAGGTGGCAAACGAAGGAAAGGTCATCATGGGGGTGCCCGGAGAGGAGGCAGAGGAAATCCTTGAAGCAGTCCGGAACCATCACTATGGACGTGATGCGGCAATCATCGGGAGGGTTGTGCCGGGCGCTCACGTGATTATGGAGACATCAATCGGTGGTGAACGATTCATCGAGCCTCCGGTGGGAGACCCGGTTCCCAGGGTCTGTTGAAAATCCATTACGATTTTTCAGGGAATCCAAGATATCCAAGAAGAAGATCCAGAGCTTCACGTTCGCGTTCGCCCCCGCATCGTTGTACGAGACGGGCATGGTGCCTGATCAGGCGGTGAAGGTCTTCATCGGGTGACCTGATGATCCTGGTCGCATGTACTGTCGCCTCTATGATGCTGTTAAATCCGCGGTTGACCGGATGAATTAACGGCTGTATAACCTCCTGGCGAAGAAGCGAGAGCTTCACCATCAGGGCATCGCTCGTCTTCTGCTTGACGGACGTTGAATAAGCTGCCCAGGCCTCTGCGCCTTTCAGCCTCTGCACGGCTATGCCCCCGGCGTTTTCATCGACAAAAAAATCTGGTGGAAGATCTTCAAATGCGGTCCGGACATAAAGTACCGGATCAAAAATGAAATTGGCCACCATCCAGCCGTATTTTTCGATTCGCCTGGCTGTATGGCTGCCCCGGTACACTACCATCCTGACTTCACCGTGGCGACAGATGATGCCCATCGGTGCTGCATTCTGGTATGTTGTGGCAATCACCTCGTTGATGCCATCTCTCAGCAGTCCCAGGTCCATCCTTCTCTCAGAGCGATATAGAGAGCGGCAATCATAATATCTGCGATGGATCCGGGGTTGATACCGGCATCGATGCATTCCTGGTCAAAGGCGACCAGGTCACGCAATCCATTCCTGACATCCTGCGCCTTCTGCATTACCTTCCATGCGGCATCTTTCCCATGTTTCTTGATAATGAATGTATCAGGTTCGGTTGCAAGAAGATCGAGAAAGGTCTGCACGATGGAGGAACGGCCACAGCCATGTGCTTTCAGGAGGTCCGCTCCCCTGCGTGTCAGCTGAAATCCATTAATCCATTCCCGCGCCACCATATCATTCTTCGCCGAATAGAGCATGATATCAAAAAGGGTCATCCCCCGCTGCCGGATGGTATCGCAAGCATGTGGATCGGTGACGTCAAGGTCATCTCCTGGAATAACCCGTACTTTAGTCTTCCCGAACGCCTTGTAGAAAAGTACCGCATCTTCCACGGTAGTTTCTTTCACAACCCTATCCGCTCCTGGAATGTCACCCCCCGCGACCAGAGGCATCAGGAGAATGAATGCACCAAAATGAGTATTTCCCCCGGAATGCACGTTGGTGCGCTCAACTGCATCGAGGATGAGGGATCCTATCCCACCCTCGCCCCGCTCGGCACGATCAAGAGCCGGTCGGACCAGGATGGTTGATGCCAGGAAATGTTCGAGTCTCGTTGCTTGGTAATCATGGCACCGGTCAACGTTTCCCGGTTTCGGAAATGCACAGACTTCCAGCATCATTGCAAGCTGGGCTTGTTCAGCATGGGTCATTTCCGCACCGGAATAGTCGTTCCATCAGCGTGCTGGCAAGTTCACGTTTCAGGCGCATATACTCCTGGTTCGATACGCCTGCCTGGCGGAGCGTAAGGTCACGGAACATGCAGGGTGAGCTGTCCTTGCAGCACCATGAAAGGCTGCCGAAGCAGGTTTGTTTTCCTTCTTCGAGTTTTGTTCCTTTCACCGCATCCATCTTAATAGCCACGTACTCCTCGCGAGTTAAACCTGCCCGTTCAAGGGTGGAGATAAGTGGGCAATTCTTGATTGGCATGCAGCAGAATGTCAGAGCACGAAGATCGCCGCCCCTGCACAGCTGCTTTGGGGAATTATACCACCCGTGTTCATCGGCATACCGGGTAATTGCTGCGTCGAGCCCCGCCAGAGTCCGGTCATCGGATTTCCGCGCGAGAGAGACCATGTCCGCTCCATGAGAGAGCATCTCTTTCATCCGCTCGAAGGTAACTATGGAATTGTTTGCGATCAAGAAGAGTGGACAGCTGTTCCGAATCTGGCGTATTTTCTGGTATCCGAAATCCATGAGATCCACATGGAGTATGTCTGCACCGGCATGCCACAGGTCAGCGGCAAGGATCCGGTCATCCCGGTGCACACCAGCCCGGATCTTTACCGAGACGGTGACATTCTCCTGCTTGAGCACTTTCACGGTCTCAACAAGCGCCTCCGGGTTATGCAGGAGATATTCTCCACACCCTGCCTGCACCATCGGCTCCTGGCGGCAATGTGCATCGATCTCGTAAATGACCCTGGTTCCGAACTCCCTGGCGACAGCCTGGTATGACTCCGGTTTCCCCCCCCTCAGGTTTATGCCGCAGACCACGTCAGTCTCCTCCATCAACGTTACCTGGCGCGCGATCTCGGCGATAGGGTCATCTGTAAGAAATTCTTTTCTCCCCTGGCTGACCATTTCCCGTGATGCCCGTGTAGCGGGTTCATCGATCGAGTAACCGCCGATGAATGCAGCCCCGACATGGGCTTTCCGGGCCGCAACATATTCGGCATCAACCCAGCCGGCCATTGAGGCGATTGCAACAGGAGTCCGGACTACCCTGTTGTTCAGTACGATACCAAACCGCTCAAAATATTCTGCGTTATCCATAAATTACCCGTATCCGTTCTCCGGGATTACACGGAATTGCTAATATTATACATTGTGAGAGCATATAAATCGTTGGAATACCCTTCCATTCGTCCTTGACGAGATGTCGCGATACTTCAAATCGTCGCATTATCCGGATCCGGGAGTGAGGTGCAGGAGTGGATAATTTGGTAACCGTTTTACCTTTTCCCGTATTACATGGTACTATATGAGCAAGAAAGGTATCTTACTCGTTGGTCATGGGAGCAAACTCCCTTTCAATAAGGAGCTTGTCGAAGAAACTGCATCCCTCATTTCCAGGAGGTATCCGGATTTTATTGTAAAATGCGGTTTCATGAATATGAACAGTCCCTCCATAGAAGAGTCAATGAAAGAATTCAGGTCCGAATCCATCGATGTTCTGGTGGTTGTTCCCCTCTTCCTGGCCAAGGGGGTCCATATCCTCAAGGATATTCCTGCAATTATCGGCCTTCCTGAGGGCGATAATAAGGGTAGTTTCGGACTGAAAGAGAGAATAATCCCGCTTCTCTATGCTGACCCAATCGGTAGTGATCCGCTCCTTGCCGATCTCATGGTGAAGAATGCCGAGCGGGCTCTCTCAACGCTCTAACCCTTCATGAGGCTCCTTGTCCTTGACACAATCCACGGAGGAAGAGATCTAGCAGGATACCTCCGCGAACAGGGCCATTTTGTGGATGCTGTCGATGTGTACAGAAAGGGCAGTGTCGTTGATACGGAGACCGCCCTGCAACGGGAGTATGACCTGGTGATCGCTCCCGTCCACCTCCAGCCCCGGCATCCCCTGCTCAGGAAACTCACCATACCCGTCATATCCCATCACCAGGCCGTTCGCTGGATCCTCGGGAATAACGTGCCATCACCAATGGTGGAACTTACCGGTAGACGGGGCAAGACCACCACGGCAAGCGCACTTGCCGGACTGATGGAGGGCCCCGGCATCCTGAATACGTCAGCAGGAATGATCCGGTATCCCGAAAAACAAAAGATTGGGCCGGGAAGTATCACCCCTGCGGCGATCGTTTCTGCAGCACGGGAAGCCCGGCGTATCGGAGGCTGGCTGGTTGCTGAAGTCTCGCTCGGTTTCATCGGATCAGGGGACCTGGGGATTCTCACCTCTCCGGATGATTACCTGGTTGCAGGGAATACCCGTTCTGCATTCCAGGAAAAGGTCCGCTCCGGACTTGGGATGGCCACGCTTCTGACCGCCCCGGGAATCAGCATTCCCGGCGCGTTTTCCTGCACAGATATAGTAACAGTCGATGGGGATTCGGTTTCCTGCCCGGACCGGCGGGATTCCGGGTGCTTCAGAAACCGGCTCCTCTCTCTTGATGCTTACCGGACTCCGCTTATGCTTGCCGCTGCCGCAGGATGCCTTCTCTCCTGGGACATTTCACGACTTTCGTCATTCGAGGCTATTCCGGGCCGCATGTCCTCATCATGGGAAGGAGATGTTTTTATGGTCGATAATTCAAATTCCGGTACCAATGCCGAAGGTGCCTGTGCAGCAGCGGCATATGCCCGTATGACCTGCGGCGATGTACCCCTCGTCCTTGTGATCGGCAAGGAAGAGGGGGCGGTCTGTGAAGGATTCCCTGAAGCAGACGTAGAAACAGCGATTCATGAGATCAAGCCACAGCACGCAATTGTTGTCGGGGAATCATACGACCGGATTGCAGTTCCGGAGGAAACCACCCTGTACCGGGCCCGAACCCTTGCGGAGGCACTGGATAAGGCACGCATGAGTGCATCCCACAGGTGTATTGTACTCGCGGTAAAATGCTGGAGATAAGTTTTTCCATGAAATACATGCATCCAAGACCGAGCTCGATTGTGGCAGCCCTTTATACCGCCCGCGATCTGGAAGTGGATGTCTCCATCCTTCATGGCCCGTCCGGGTGCTCATTCAAGCACGCCCGGCTCCTCGAAGAGGACGGTATGAGGGTACTTACCACCTCTCTTGCGGATCACGAGTTTATTTTCGGCGGGCAGCAGCCACTTGAAGGGGTGCTAAGGTATGCAGAAGAGAATTTCTCTCCACGGAGGATAGCTGTCATCGGCACCTGTGTATCCATGATTATTGGCGAGGATCTGCAATCGGCAATCGCAGCTTCTGGTATAAGCACCCCCACTATTGCCGTTGAGATTCATGCCGGGTATCCTGAGAACATCGAAGGGGTCATTGCCACTCTCGAACCGGCTGCCGGAGCAGGATGGATATCGGGAGACGAGCTCGCCCGCCAGAAATTCCTGCTGGCTGCAGCAAATGAGATCGAACGACTGAGGGGTGCCGCCTGCCGCCCGTATATTGAACCTTCACGGGGTGATCTGAAGCATCGCGTTGCCGAGCGGCTCGTAGAACTGGCAGGATCCGGGAAAAAAGGGATGGCCGTAATGAATGCGAAAAAGGAGACTGCCTACATGTTCGCCGATGAACTCCTGGCCCTCAATGATGCGTGCCCGGCAGCAGATGTCATCTATGTTGCAAACCTTGAATCCCGGGGTCTCCCAAAGGTCAGGCAGGACGCCACCCGCATTCTTGATGGCATGAAGCGCAGGGGAATCTCTCCCCGGCTGGTCGGGGCCCTCGATGAGTACGGCGCCACCGGTGAATCCCTCGGCCGGTTGATATCTGGTATTGCCCCTGATTTTGCCCTCATCGCAGGGGTCCCGCACGCAATACCGCCTGAGTTCACCCGCGGCATCGAGTGTTTCTCCATCACGAACGGGCCCCGCCAGGTTGCACCCCTCCGCGAACTCGGGCATCAGCATGTCGTTGTCGAAATCGATCTCCACCCCCAGACCCTTGGTGTCCGGAATATCGTGGAGAGCGAGTTCGGTTCTATTCTCCGGAGCATGCCATGCAAGCCCTGATGGTCTCCGGTGATCGTTCGGGCAGCGGAAAGACCAGCATCACCCTGGCCATTGCTGCACTGCTTTCGAAGCGGATGACCGTCCAGACCTACAAGGTCGGGATGGATTACATCGATCCTTCGTATCTCTCCGGGGTAACGGGACGTCCGTGCCGAAACCTCGATAGCTTCGTGATGAATGCCGATGAAATACATCAGATCTTCACGCATGGATCCCGGGGGGCAGAACTCGCGATTGTTGAAGGAGTGCGGGGTCTCTACGAGGGATCTGAAGCACTTGGGGATTCCGGGAGCAGCGCATCGATCGCGAAATATCTGGGTCTTCCTGTTGTTCTCGTGGTGAGCGCACGAAGTGTCACACGCAGTGCGGCAGCGATGGTCAGGGGCTTTCAGATCTTCGATCCAGGAGTCGATATCCGCGGGGTGATCCTCAACAATGTTTCCGGTGAAAAGCATATCCGGAAAGCAACCGAGGCCATCGAGCATCACTGCAGGATCCCGGTTATCGGAGCCGTACCCCGGATGCCGGAGATGGAACTTACAATGCGGCACCTCGGGCTGGTCCCTTTCAGCGAGGGGAGGACCAAACCCCTGTTTGAAGAAAATATTGCAGCGCTTGCCGGGGAGATATCCGATCATATCGATAGTGAAGCCCTGCTCAGTCTTGCAGCCCGGTGGAATCCACTTGCACCATCAACGGGTACGATTTTCGGGAGGCACGAATCCTCCGGAGTAAGGATAGGTATAGCCCTTGATGAGGCCTTCAATTTTTATTATTCGGACCTCTTTGATATTCTACCGGCGCTTGGTGTGGAATGGGTTGCTTTCAGCCCTCTCCGGGACCGGCTTCCTGATGCTGATGGATATATTTTTGGCGGAGGATACCCGGAGCTCTTTTTGCCCGAACTTGAAGGAAACGATCGCATGCGTGAAGCTGTCGCGGAATGGTCGCGGGCAGGAGTCCCGTTCTATGCAGAATGCGGTGGGCTTATGTACCTGACCGATACCGTCCAGCTAAAGGAGGGCTGGCAGGGAAGAGATCATGAAGAATCATATACCATGTGCGGTGTCTTTTCCGGAAAAACGATCATGCCTTCTTTCCGGGTAATTAGCTACGTGGAAGGCGAGAGCCTGGGACAAAACCCGCTTGGAACCGGACATTTCCGTGGGCATGAGTTCCATTACTCGGATGTTGTCCTCTCCACGGAAACGAAGTATTCTTACCTCCTTTCACGCGGGAAAGGCATCTGCGGCAACCGGGACGGGGCAGTTACCGGAAACACTCTTGGCTCTTATACGCACCTCCACCCTGTCGCATCACGGGAGCTGCTTGCAGGTTTTATCAGTACCTGCCGTCGTTGGGCCGGGAACCGGAGCAGCAGGTAAGATATACGAGAACGGCCAAATGTAGCTCTTATGATAATTTATATCGACGGTAGGTTCGTCCCCCGCGAAGAGGCAAAGCTTTCTGTCTTTGATCACGGTTTTCTCTACGGAGACGGGGTTTTTGAAGGAATTCGTGCCTATAACGGGCGTGTTTTTCGGCTGAGGGAGCACCTTGACCGGCTCTATGACTCTGCCCGGACCATCGATCTCACCGTGCCGGTCTCCAAGGAGGAGATGGGAGAGATTATTCTCGAGACTCTCAGGAAGAACAATCTCCGCAATGGCTATATCCGCCCGATTGTCAGCAGGGGTGTTGGTGACCTCGGGCTCGATCCCCGCAAATGCCCAAAACCGTCAGTCATCGTGATCGCTGTTGAATGGGGTGCCATGTACGGGGACCTCTACGAGAAGGGATTGAAAGCAATCAGTGTTTCGGTCCGTCGAAATCCTGCAGATGCGCTTCCCCCGAATGTCAAGAGCCTGAACTACCTTAACAATATTCTCGGGAAGATTGAGGCAAACTACAAAGGAGGAGATGAAGCCATCTTCTTTGATACGAATGGCTACATTTCAGAAGGATCAGGAGATAATATATTCGTGGTAAAGAACGGCGGCATCTATACTCCGCCAACCCTGAACAACCTGCGGGGCATCACCCGTGCTGTGGTTCTCGAGATCTGCCAATCGATGGGAATTACCGCGACCGAGCAGAACCTTGGCTACTATGATATGTATTCCGCAGATGAAGTGTTTGTTACAGGGACGGCAGCAGAGGTCGCCCCCATTGCTCTTATTGACGGGCGGGCAATCGGCACCGGAAAGCCCGGGCCGGTCACCCGCCAGCTGATGGCGGCATTTCGAACGGTAACCGAGACGGAAGGAACCCCGATCTATCCCTGAAGGGTTTTCATCCACAATTATTTTTTACGTTGACGACCAAATTAAGAGAGCACCTTGCTGCTATAGTGTAGTCCGGCCAATCATTTCGGCCTTTCACGCCGAAGACTGGGGTTCGAATCCCCATAGCAGCATTTTCCTTTTTTATAGTGGTTAGCCTTCGGTATAGCCCAGCTGGCATCAGGGTGATCAATACCCTTATAGCCATGGATCATGGATACCTCATCATACCGGTTATGATAGAGAAAATCAGGGTTCCCCGGAACGTATATAATGAATTGGTTATGATCAACCGCGAAATTCATTATTCAACAGATTACCCGATGGCGGTAAAAAAAGCCGAGGATCACGGCTTCATGAATGCCGCAGAGTGGCTGAAGCAGAATGAAGATCTCTACCGGAGAGGGTTTCCCCGGGGGTTTGAGCCGGAGGATTGACCCGAATCTCCATTTTCCCCGATGACCATACAACTCCGCTACCAACAGGCGGTGGGAACAGAAAAACGATTTTCTCGTTCTCGATCAAATGTCACCTGAGCATCGCATAATGCATTGCGGTGGGTTCTGGTATGGGGAAATGAATTCCAACCGGGTCGACCTCACCCCTGCCTATTCTTCATACTATTTCCATTAGGCTTATTAACTTGTCATAACCCTTTTTATGGAAAGGCCATTTTTCCCGACGTAACCGGGGAGGTCGCCGGATGTCGGGGGCATTTGTGCCGAAAGGTTTAAAAACCCGCGATGCCATCACTCTTATTAAACCAAAAAATCAATCAAGGTGAATTGTAATGGGAACAAAAATTGGAAAAGAAAAGATCAAGCGTGAACCCGGCTACCTCTATTACCTGGGGAAGGACGGCTACGTTTGGGCCGCACCGATGAAGAACAACAAGACCGGTAAGAAGAAGAAGGTAGGAACTGAGAAGATTCCCCGGGAGAAGGGGTACCTCTACTATCTTGGCAAGGACGGTTTTGTGGGCAAGGCCAAGATGAAGAACGCTTAAATCTCTCCTTTTTTTTTACTAGTTTCAGGCTTGTAACAGTATTTCTTTGGGATAGATTTTTGCGCGCTGCCGTGCTTTTTCCCGAACCCGGGGTTCAATGATGGAACTTTTACAATCGGCCATATGCCGGGATATTCCTGGTCTGTAAATATACCGTTCCCGGGCCGTGAATCTCGGTTACAAGGTCTTCACCGCCGAGGCTGGCTTCTTTCAGTTCTCCAAATAGGGAATTTTACACCGCCGATGACAAGATCAGCAAGACTAATTGATCGTCCTTCATTTTGCTGATAAATTGATAGATAACAGCGGCAGAGGGAACCTGTGCCACATGCGCAAAACTTCGTAATGCGCTTCGTTTTGTGAGTTCTTCCAGAAGATAGGTGATATCTACCGAGAAATACATCGAAATGAAAAGGATACGGAATATTGTTCCTGCTTTCTCGACTGGCACAACGCCATGCCGTGCCATGGCCTGCTTGACCACACGGGACCTTGTCATGTTCATGATCTGTTCGAGGAGTAACCATTTTGGGTCTTCGGGATCTACTATGATGGGAGTGTTCATTTGTGTTCAAATATGAATGCTCCCTTGAGTACGATCAATTTTACGGTTTAATCTTGCTCATTTCTGTATTTTAGTCGATTATTAACTGTACTTTTTGCCGGGGAGCGCATTTATCCTCTGATTCTGAATATTAATGCTAATTTAGTGCTGGATCCATCAGGATCTCAAAAGGGGGTTAATAAGGAATATAAAGAATTTGTTGAAATTCTAAGAATAACGAGTAACTATTAAAATTAGTTTTATTTTCTTATTATTGTGACTAAATCACCATACTGTCGCATTATACCTTCATACCATTCATTGTAAAATCTCTCAAAAATTTGGACTTCAAAAAGAACTACAATAATATGTTCAAAATGCTGTGAATAACGATTGATTTTATCAGCAATAGTAATTAATCCCTGATTATCTGTTGGGCCTTTGATTTCAATGGCTATATCTCCAACGACAATATCAGGTCTTGAGGATCCTCGCTGTACCTCATATCCAATTTCTCCAGGAATCATCTGACAGAGGTGAGTATAAAGATTTGTGTGGTATAATTCTTCATTTTTAAAAGGTTTGATTGGCTGATATTGATTGATTACATCAGTTAATTCCTGAAGTAAGGGATTATCATTAATATCAGACCTATAAGAGAGTGTTCCATCATCTCGTTCGTATTCTGGGTATTTTTCTATTCTATCAGCTTTGTATTTTTTTTCAATTTCTAAAATTTTTGATGGTAGTTTATCCTACATTTCGCAGGTCGACCTCACAAAATAATATTTTCCGAACGCTGGCCCCATGACATCAAGAATTTGAATCACTTCCTCGTCCAGATTCACGATAAACCGCTGTATCTGCGAATTTAGGGTGAC
>Ga0208824_1000058_pt1 | contig 119899 bp, 94 predicted proteins | sample AD_JPNTR3_MetaG_FD_184447 | JGI IMG/M metagenome (GOLD analysis project Ga0208824, IMG submission 184447) | Active sludge microbial communities of municipal wastewater-treating anaerobic digesters from Japan - AD_JPNTR3_MetaG (SPAdes) (version 2) | ecosystem: Engineered > Bioreactor > Anaerobic...
CTTGCCGGGTCCCGCTTTGGCTTTCGGAATGAATGGTTCGATACGTTCCCATTGTTCATTGGTCAGGTCCATGAGCCTTATATCGGCCATGACCCTGCATTACCTTGAGGTTTTGGGATGGGTTCTAGTGTTCCTCGTTGACACCAATATCTTGGTCTATGCTGCCGACCAGCGATCACCTGGACACCAGACATGCAGAGCATTGCTCTCGAAATGGCGAGATCGAACAGAACCGTGGTATCTGACGTGGGGTATCGTGTACGAGTTTCTGCGAGTGTCGACTCATCCACGCGTCTTCTCCAAGCCACTGTCGCTCGCGGATGCCTGGGCCTTTCTCAATGCGGCACTCGCATCGCCTGCGGCCGGAGTCCTCCAGGAGACCCAACGGCACGAGGAGGTGTTCCGAGAGACTGCGGCGGACGTCCCAGGCATCGCCGGCAACCTCGTGTTCGATGCGCATACCGCAGTTCTCATGAGAGAGCACGGGATTCGACGCATTTACACCCATGACACTCATTTCCGCCGTTTTCCATTCCTCGAGGTCATCGATCCCCTACAGTAATGGCGACTCGTGGACTCTCGGCCCCCAGCCTTGATTTGGGCCGGCAAAGCTGGTACCATGCCCGTTCGACGTTTTTGCGGTGTACGCATATCGGTTATGTCAGGCAGGATCCATGATGAGATACATGCTGAAGTTCGTCGCCCTTGTGCTGTTTGTCACGGCCGTACCGGCCGTCCAGGCAGGGGAATCCACCCACACCCCCGACGCCAGGATGCTGCGGTTCCCCGACGTCAGCGCCGACCAGGTCGTCTTCGTCTACGCGGGCGATCTGTGGATCGTCCCTAAGACCGGCGGCGTCGCCCGGCGGCTCAGCTCGCCCAAGGGCCAGGAGCTGTTGCCCAAGTTTTCCCCCGACGGCTCGACAATTGCCTTTAGCGGCAACTACGACGGCAACACCGACATCTACACAATCCCCGCCCACGGCGGTACACCCACCCGCCTGACGCACCACCCCGACAGCGACCACGTCGTCGAATGGTACCCCGACGGAAAGCACATCCTGTACCGCTCGATGATGAACAGCCCCTCGCGACGGTTCAACCAGTTCTTCAAGCAACCGGTCGCAGGCGGGATGCCCGAACCGCTGCCCTTGATGTACGCGGAGCTGGCCAGCTTCAGTCCCGACGGCACGCGGATGGCGTTCCAGTACATCTCCACGGAGTTTCGAACCTGGAAGCGATACCAAGGCGGCATGGCCAGCGATCTGTGGCTTTACGACTTCGTGAACAACACGTCGGAAAAGTTGACGGACTTCCCGGGCACCGACGCAGTTCCGATGTGGCACCAGGACACGATCTACTTCCTGTCCGACCGTGACGCCCGGAAAAAACTCAACCTCTGGGCCTACGAACTGCGGACCCAACGTACCCGACAGGTCACGCACTTCACCGAGTACGATGTAAAGTGGCCGAGCATCGGACCCGACGCCATCGTCTTCGAGAACGGCGGCCTCCTGCACCTGCTCGACCTGGACACCGAGACCTCTAAGCCCTTGAGCATTCAGGTGCCCACGGATCTGCCGCAGATCCGCGCGGAACTCAAGAATGTTTCAAACCGCATCGAGAACTGGTCGCTCTCCCCCACCGGCAAACGAGCCTTGTTCGAGGCGCGGGGCGAACTCTTCACCGTCCCCGAGAAGCACGGCAGTGTGCGGAACTTGACCAACACTTCCGGCGTGGCCGAACGCGATCCCGCGTGGTCGCCCGACGGAAAGTACATCGCATACTTCTCCGACAGAACGGGTGAATACGAACTGTACCTCCGTCCCGGCGACGGCACCGGCCAGGAACGGCAGATCACCCGAGGCGGCCTGGCGTTTCGCTACCGACCCGTCTGGTCGCCCGACAGCAAGAAGATCGCGTTCAGCGATAAGACCGGCAGCCTGTACGTCGTGGACGTCAACGACGGCAAACCCTCGTTCGTCGACAAGGACGAGTGGTACAACATGGCCTCGTATTCCTGGTCGCCCGACAGCCGGTGGCTGACGTATGCCAAACGCGGGGCCAACCGCAACGGGAACGTCATGATCTACGACTCAACCGACGGCATGACCCGCCAGGTCACCAGCGACTACTACAACGAATCGAGTCCCGTCTTTGACGTCGAGGGCAAGTACCTGTTCTTCGCCTCCAATCGCGAGTTCAACCCGGTCTACGGCGACATGGACTCTACCTGGATCTACCCGAACTCGACGAGACTCTTTGTCGCGACGTTGAGAAAGGACGTCGAGTCGCTGCTGGCGCCGCGCAGCGACGAGGAAGAGGTCAAAAAAGAGAAACAGGACGAGAAGAAAAAAGAAGAGCCGCAGAAGAAGGACCAAACCCAGGATGAAGAGGAAGAGGAGGCGAAGGACCCCAACGCCCCGAGCCACGAACAAAGTCCGGACGACGCGAAGGCCGAAGAAGACAAAGCCGCAGACAACAAGAAAGAGGAAAAGGGCAAAAAGGACGACAAGGGCCCCAAGCCGGTCGAGATCGACTTCGACGGTTTCGAAAGTCGCGTGGTTCAACTGCCGATCCAGGCAGGCAATCTCGGCGGCCTGAACTGTGTCGAGGGTAAGCTGCTCTTCGTCCGTCGTCTACCGACCGGAGCCCGAAGGCCAGGTGAATCCCCCGGCCGTCTGCTCTACTTCGACCTGAAGGAACGAGAGGAGAAGACCATCCTGGACGGCATCGACGGTTACGACATCTCTGCAAACCGCAAGAAAATCATCTACCGTGTTGGCGGCAGTTACGGCATCGTCGACATCGGTGAAAACAAGAAAACCACCGACGGCCGGATCGCAGCCGGCAATCTGAAGGCCTGGATTCATCCGCAGGAAGAATGGCGGCAGATCTTTATGGACGCCTGGCGGATCCAGCGGGACTACTTCTATGATCCCGCCATGCACGGCGTAAACTGGGAGGCGATGAAGTTGCGGTATTCCGCGCTGCTGCCGTATATCGTGGACCGCGAGGACCTCAACTACGTCATCGGCGAAATGATCGCGGAACTCAACTGCTCGCACACCTACGTCAGCGGAGGGGACATCGAACGTCCCGAGAGCCTATCGGTCGGCCTGCTCGGCTGCGATTTCGAGCTGGACGCCGCGAACAACGCCTATCGCATCCGTAAGATCTACGAAGGCGCCAAGTGGGACGCCGAGGTGAGGTCGCCACTGCGGGCCCCCGGCCTGAAAGTCAACGAAGGCGACTACCTCTTGGCGGTCAACGGCCGGCCCATGGACACCTCGCGAGACCCCTGGGCTGCGTTCCAGGGTCTGGCGGGCGAGGTCGTGCGACTGACTCTCAGCCGCACGCCCGACGTCAACGACGCCACCGAGGTCCTAGTCCAGCCCATGTCGAGTGAATTCCGGCTCCGCAACCTCGCCTGGATCGAGAGCAATCGCCGCAAGGTCGAAGAGGCAACGCAGGGCCGGGTAGGGTATATCTACGTACCCGACACCGGTCAAAACGGCCAGAACGAGCTGGTCCGCCAGTTCGGGCCGCAATTCGACAAGGAGGCACTGATCATCGACGAGCGGTTCAACAGCGGCGGCCAGATCCCCGACCGATTCATTGAGCTGCTGCACCGGCCCACCTACAACTACTGGGCCCGCCGGGATCATCGCGACTGGCAGACCCCGACCCTCAGTCACACTGGACCGAAGGTCATGATCATGAACGGCTGGTCCGGCTCCGGCGGCGACGCCTTCCCCTACTACTTCCGCGAGGCGAGGCTCGGACCGCTCGTGGGCATGCGCACCTGGGGCGGGCTCGTCGGAATCAGCGGCAATCCGACCCTCGTCGACGGCGGTTCGGTCACCGCACCGACGTTCGGTATGTACGAAGATGGCGCTTGGGCGGTTGAAGGCTATGGCGTCGATCCGGACTACGAAGTCGAGAACGCTCCGCACGAACTGGCGGCCGGACGCGATCCGCAGCTCGAAACCGCGGTCGGCGTCATCCTGAATCTTCTGGAGAAGAATCCGCCAAAGAGACCGAAAAAACCCGTGTACCCGAATCGCACGGCCGATGCGAACTGAACCGTCTCAGTGAACGAAGAGGATGCAACCAAGAGCCGCCGAATGGTTCTTGTCGCGCTGAACGAAGTGACGCGAACAAACTCGTTTGTCCGTGGATGGAGCCCTTGTACTAACGGAGACCCATGATGATGAAGAATCTGGTGATTGCGGCGACGTTGGCGACGGCGATGGTTTCGCCCCGTGCGGATGCGGCCAATGCGAAGGAGAAAGCCTTGAAGAATTTCATTGCGATCCATGTCGAGAAGATCAAACCGTTGGAGAAACAGGTGAACCTGGCCTGGTGGGAGGCCGCCGTGACTGGAGATCCGAATGCCTACAACCGCTCGAGCGAACTGACGCTTCAGATTCGCAGGATCTACAGCGATGCGAAGGACTTCGCGTACCTCCGCGAGCTTAAGGATTCCCGCCAAATCAAGGACAAGCTCCTGGCCCGACAATTGACGGTCCTCTACAACAGTTACCTCGCCAATCAGATCGAGCCGGAGTTGCTCAAGCAGATCGTCGAGCTGGGTACCCAGATCGAGAAGAACTTCAGCACCTTTCGCGGCACGATCGACGGTCGCAAGGTCACCGACAACGAGATCAAAGAAATTCTCAAGAACGAGACCGACTCTGCGAAGCGTCAACAGGCATGGCTGGCCAGCAAACAGGTCGGCCAGGCAGTCGCCGGCGACATCGTCCACCTGGTCAAGCTCCGCAACCAGGCAGCTCGCAAGCTGGGCTTCAACAATTATCACACGATGGCCCTGGCTACCGGCGAACAGGACGTGAAGGATCTCGACAAAATCTTCGCGGAGCTGTACCACCTGACGAACGAGCCGTTCCGTAAGGTCAAGACCGAACTCGACGCGATCCTCGCCAGACAGTTGGGCGTCTCGCCCGAGAAGCTGATGCCCTGGCACTACCACGACCCGTTCTTCCAGGAGACGCCGATGGTCTACGATCTGGACCTCGACGTCTATTACCAGGGCAAAAACATTGAGCAGCTCGCCGCGAAGTTTTACCAGGGCCTCGGCCTGCCGGTCGAGCAGATCCTGGCCAACAGCGACCTCTATGAGAAAGAGGGCAAGAATCCGCACGCCTTCTGCACCCACATCGACCGCGAGGGCGACGTGCGGATCCTGTGCAACATCCAGAGCAACGAAACCTGGATGGAGACGACCCTCCACGAGCTCGGTCACGGCGTCTACGACAAGTATCTCGATTTCGATTCGCCGTACCTGCTCCGCTCGCCGGCGCACCCGTTCACGACCGAGGCGATCGCGATGTTCTTCGGACGTCTGAGCCGCAATCCCGCCTGGATGCAGGAGATGCTCGGTCTCTCCGACGCCCAGCGGGCCGAGATCGAAAAGGTCAGCGGCAAGTACATGCAGCTCAAGCAGCTCATCTTCGCCCGCTGGGACATGGTCATGTACAACTTCGAGAAGGAGCTGTACGCCAATCCCGACCAGGACCTCAACAAGCTCTGGTGGGACATGGTCGAGAAGTACCAGTTCGTGAACCGCCCACCGGAGCGGAACAGCCCCGATTGGGCGGCCAAGATCCACTTCGCGGTCGCTCCCTGTTACTATCACAACTACATGCTCGGCGAACTGCTCGCCTCGCAGTTGCACCACGCGTTGCGGACCAAGGTACTCAAGGTCAAGAAGGGTCAGGAGATCAGTTATGTCGGCCAGGAAAAGGCTGGACGCTTCCTGAGAGAAAAGGTCTTCGAGGCCGGCAACCTCTACCCCTGGAACCAGATGATCGAGCGGACTACCGGTGAGCCACTGACCGCAAGATACTTCGTTGAGCAGTTCGTGAAATAGCTATGACGGTAGACACAACATGGTTTTGAAGACAGGTGTTTCATGAGTGACAACAGCAACACCCCGGCGCCACAGGAACTGACCGTCCGCGTGATTTTCTTCGGTGTGATTCTGGCCATGCTTTTGTCGGCCGCCAACGCATACCTCGGCCTGTTCGCGGGCATGACCGTCTCTGCGGCGATCCCCGCGGCGGTCATGGCCCTGGGCCTCATGCGTTTCTTCCGGTCCAGCACGGTCCAGGAATGCAACCTCATCGGGACCTGCGCCTCGGCGGGCGAGTCGCTGGCCGCAGGCGTCATCTTCACGCTTCCGGCCCTGCTGCTGCTGGGTTCCTGGGACAAATTCCACTATGTCTGGGTCGCCACCATCGCCGGCTTCGGCGGCATGCTCGGCGTACTGTTCACGATCCCGCTGCGTCGCTCGTTGATCATCGAGCAGAAGCTCCAGTTCCCCGAGGGCGTCGCCACCGCCAAAGTGCTCGAAACCGGCCGCAAGGACACCTCCGGCATCAAGTACATCGTCCGCGCCGCCATCGCCGGCGGGCTCTTCAAAATCGGCGCCAACGCCATCGGTACCTGGCCTGAAATCATGCAAGGAGCCACCCGCTTGGGCGGCTCCATCGCCTACTTCGGCTCAAACCTCAGTCCTGCACTGCTCTCGGTCGGCTTCATCGTGGGCCTGAACATCGCGATCCTGATCTTCATCGGCGGCGCAGCCAACTGGCTGGTCACCATCCCGATCGTGGCTGCTTCGAGTGACTGGCCCACCTATGCATCGGGCGACAACGCCGGACAGGCCATGTCCGCTCTCGACTACGCCAGCCGGCTCTGGTCGACCAAAACCCGCTACGTCGGCGTCGGCGGCATGCTCGTCGGCGGCTTGTGGACCATCTTTTGCATGCGAAAGTCGCTCATCAGCGGGATGACCAGCGGCCTGCAGGCTTACAAGCAGATCAAAGGCGGAAAAAGCGCAATCGAGCGGACCGAAAAAGACCTCCCGATGAGTCTAATCATCTTCATGATCATCGGTTCGGTGGTCCCTCTGTTCATGCTGTATCAGTACTTCGTCCAACATGTATACATCTCCGCGATCATGGCGGTGATCATGCTTGCCACGGGCTTTCTGTTCGCGGCGGTGGCCGGCTATATGGCGGGCCTCGTCGGATCCTCGAACAATCCGATCTCCGGCGTCACGGTCTCGACGGTGTTGGTCTCTTCGCTGCTGCTGGTGTTGCTGATGGGCAAGGCGGCCGAGAACGGTCCGGCGGCTGCGATCATCATCGGCAGTGTGGTCTGCTGCGCTGCGGCCATCGCGGGCGACGTGATGCAGGACCTCAAATGCGGCCGGCTCGTCGGCACAACACCCTGGAAACAGCAAGTCATGGAGATGGTCGGCACCGTCTCAGGGGCACTGGTTATCGCCCCGGTGCTCATTCTCCTGCAGGGCGCCTACGGCTTCGCGGGCATGGAGGGCGCCGGCCCCAAGGCCCTTTCGACACCCCAGGCCAATCTGATGGCCTCCGTCGCTAAAGGTGTATTCGAAGGCGGACTGCCTTGGGCCTACGTAATCGGCGGCATGATCGGGGCGGTCCTGATCATCGCATTGGACCAGTACCTTCAGGCGAAGAAGGTTTCGTTCCGCGTGCCGATCCTGGCGGTGGCCATTGGGTTCTATCTGCCCTTCCAACTTTCGGTTCCGATCTTCGTGGGCGGACTCATCAGCGCAGCGGTCGCGCGATACCACAGAAGGAATCAGAGCGATGAAGCCGCCAAGGAAGGCGCCGAGCGTCGCGGCCTGCTCATGGCCTCCGGCCTGATCACCGGCGAAGCAATCATGGGTATCCTCGTGGCCATCCCGATCGTCATCCTCAAGCAATATGAAGTCGAGATGCCGCTGTGGGAAGGCGTGATCCCCTTCGGCAGCCTGATCGGTGTGATCCTCCTGGCGCTCGTCACTTTCTGGCTCTACCGAACGACCGTCAAAGAGCAGCGAAGTTGACCGACTCGCCCTGAACCGACGAACACATGCAGAAGCCACGGGCGTCCAGACGCATCAATCGTGTCCGGACGCCCGATCTTTTTTCGGTCACCTGGCCGGGCAGAACGAGCAGACCAGGACCGCCAGTAGCGCGCCGAGAATCGGACCGACCACAGGGATCCAAGCATAGCCCCAGTCGCTGTCGCCTTTGCCGGGGATCGGCACGACGTGGTGGATCAGTCGCGGCCCGAGGTCGCGGGCGGGATTGATGGCATAGCCGGTCGTGCCGCCCAGGGACAGGCCGATCCCGATGACCACGAAGGCAACCGGAATCGCGCCGAGCGAGCCCATACCCACCTTGGCCTCGCCAATCTTCATTTCGGTGGCATGTAGCACGGCCAGGACCAGCACGAACGTGCCGATCACCTCGCACAGCACGTTGCGGAAGGGATTGCGGATCGCAGGACCGGTGGCGAAGATGCCGAGGATGGCGCCGCGGTCGCTGCTGATGTCGAAATGGTCCTTGTAGAACAGCCAGACCAGCAGCGCGCCAGCCGCGCCGCCGAGGAATTGGGCGATCAGAAACAAAGGGACATTGGCCACGGAGAACTTGCCGGCCGCCGCCAGGGCGATTGTCACGGCGGGATTGAGGTGCGCGCCGCTGATCTCCCCACTGATCATCACCGCGGTGAACACAGCCAGGCCCCAGCCCATGGTGATCACGATCCAGCCAGAATTGTACCCCTTGGTCTTCTTCAGACAGACGTTGGCGACCACGCCGTCGCCCAGCAGGACCAGGATCATCGTCCCAATGAATTCCGCAGAAAACTTAACGGCATCCTCTGTCATGCACAGGTCTCCAACTCAGCGTGCCCAGTCGCGAACGCGATCTACGGCCTTGTGCCAATTCTTCAACAATTCCGCCCGTGTCTCGGCCGCCATGTGCGACTCGAACTGGGCCCCCATCTTCCAGATCCCCTGGATCTCGGCTAGGTCCTTCCAGTACCCGACCGCCAGACCCGCGAAGAACGCGGCGCCCATGGCGGTGGTCTCGAGCGTCTTTGGCCGGATCACTTTCACGCCCGTCACACCCGCCTGGAACTCCATCAGACCGTTGTTGACCGATGCGCCGCCGTCGACGCGCAGCTCGATGATCGGAATGCCCGCATCGTCGGCCATCGCATCCAGAACATCCTTGGTCTGGAAGGCGATCGATTCGAGACTGGCCCGCGCGATGTGCGCGTCGGTCGTGCCGCGGGTGAGTCCGAAGATCGCGCCTCGGGCGTACTGATCCCAGTAGGGAGCCCCCAGGCCCGCGAACGCCGGGACGACGTAGACCCCACCGTTGTCGGGAACCGAGTTGGCCAGCGCCTCGACCCGCTCGGACCGAGCGATGCAGCCCAGACCGTCGCGAAGCCACTGCACCACCGCGCCGGCGATGAAAATGCTCCCCTCCAATGCGTACGTCACCTGGTCGCCCAGCTTCCAGGCGATGGTCGTGAGCAGGTTGTTCTTGGAGTGCTTGGCCTGGGCGCCGGTGTTCATCATGATGAAGCAACCGGTGCCGTAGGTGTTCTTGATCATGCCTTCTTCGATGCACATCTGGCCGAACATGGCCGCCTGCTGATCGCCCGCGATGCCGGCGATCGGGATCTCCGCGCCGCCGAATGAGGCCATGGTCTTGCCCACGACTTCGCTGCACGTCCTGACCTCGGGCAGCATGGACATCGGGACATTAAACAGCGTGCAAAGCTCCTCGTCCCACTTCTGCTCGTGGATGTTGAACAGCATCGTCCGGCTGGCGTTCGTGACATCGGTCACGTGGACGCGGCCGCCTGTCAACTTCCAGGTGAGCCAGGAATCGACGGTGCCGAAGGCCAGCTCGCCCTTGGCCGCCCGCTCGTGAGCGCCGGGTACGTTGTCCAGAATCCAGCAAACCTTCGTCGCGGAGAAGTAGGCGTCGATAACCAGACCCGTCTTGGCTCGGATCTTTTCAGCCAGGCCGGCCTTCTTCAGTTCGTCGCAGAACTCCGCAGTCCGGCGGTCCTGCCAGACGATCGCGTTGTAGACGGGTTCGCCCGTCTTGCGGTCCCAGACGACGGCGGTCTCCCGCTGATTGGTGATCCCGATGGCAGCGATCTGCGAGCCCTCGATGTTCATCCGGGCCATCGCTTCGGCCGCCACACTCGCCTGGCTCGACCAGATCTCGTGGGGATCGTGTTCGACCCAACCGTTTTTCGGAAAAATCTGGCGGAATTCCTTCTGCGCAACGGTCCGGATACCGCCGTCGCGATCGACCACCAGCGCCCGCGAGCTGGTAGTGCCCTGATCCAGGGCCAGAATATACTGTGTCTTGGCCATATCCAACCCGTCGACTCGAATCGAGCAACTCACGGCAACGTCACCCCACAGCCGTCCGCCCGGCCAGAATAGACCACCCGCGTAGGCCCCTGTCAAGACCGCAGGCGCGTATCCCTCAGATACACCGGCTGGCTTTCACCTGTCCGATACAGGAGCCGCGGCTCGCTTCCTTGATCTATACCTCCTTTCTCACCTGGCGTTTGACCTTCGATAGCAGACCCAGCACACAGTCAACGGAGCTTTCGGAAGGCGTCAGGGGAGACGCCGAAAACTTTTTTGAACGCGCGGGAAAAGTGGAAGGCGTCACCAAACCCCAGCGAATAGGCGACCTCCTTGACGCGAGCGTCGGGCGCCTGGAGCCGCTGGGCCGCCGCGGTCATCTTTAGACGCATCAGGTACTGATAGGGGCTCCGGTCGTCGAATCGGCGGAACAGTCTGCACAGATAGGCCGGCGCGATTCGACATTGGCGGGCGATCTGGTCGAGACTGCGGATCGTCAGACAATTGGCGCGGATGAAGTCGCGGCACATCTGGTAAGTAGAGAATGCGGCGGTCGTATGAGCCGCCTCGGTCGCGGCGGTCTCGGCGATCTTCAGAATCAACTGCTGCACGATCGTCGCACACAACAGAGGGCTGTACCGGCTGTCGTTTTCGCCGTTGGAGATGAGGTCGTCGAAAATCCGCAGGATTGCCTCGGGCGAAGCGACTTGGGTCGAGACGCCAGGCATCAGGCCGTATCGGACCAGCAATCTGCGGGCGTCGGGGCCTTTGAAATCTACGAAATACTTCACAAGCGGGGAGTTCTCATCGGTAGTAATCCAGTGCGGAATGCCTGGGCCATAGGAGAAGATCTTGCCGGGGGAGAGGGCGTACTTGCGGCCGGCTAGGATCAAGGCCCCTTTACCGCGTGCAACGAACTCAATCGAGTAGAAGGGGAAGTCCGGCCGATCGATCTGGTAGCCCGGGCGGCAGTGCTCGCAGCCCCCGCAGACGACGGTCAGCGGTCCCTGCGCCCGCGCGGTCGCGTCCAGATAAAACCGGCGGGCCTCCGACACCTGGGTCGAGAAAAACGCGGGTGGTTCACCCAATGTCGGGCTTTTCCGTCGCATTGTCGCTCCTGAGGTCAAGAATCGTCATGCAATGGACAACAATTGTCATTTCATGTGTTCTTACAAAGAATTATACTCCGGAAGTGGCAATTCCGACAGGGTCAAGAACAGGCAGGTTGAAAAACGGCGGAAAGGACGATTATGACTGCGAAGAAGAACCCCAAGGCGGTGGACGTGCTTGCGAAGGATGATCTGATCTTGATCAGCGGCGCCGGTGGATTTATCGCCGGAGCGTTGGTGAGGCATTTCCAGGAGCAGGGCTTCACACGGATCCGCGCGGTGGACAAAAAACCATTGCCCGAATGGTATCAGCGGCTCCCCGGCGTTGAGTGCCTTTGCCTGGACCTCAGCAAGGAAGATAACTGCCGGCGAGCCTGTGAAGGTGCCGTGGAGGTCTACAACCTTGCGGCCGACATGGGCGGCATGGGTTTCATTGAACGGTTCCGCATCGAGTGTCTCCGCAGCATCCTGATTAATACACACATGGTTGAGTCGGCCTGGCGAGCCGGAGCGAAACGGTATTTCTTCTCGTCGTCGGCCTGCGCATACAATGTCGAGTTACAGAAGAGGCCCGACGCGCAGGCTCTCAAGGAGTCGGACGCCTATCCCGCAATGGCCGAGCGAGGCTACGGCTGGGAAAAGCTCATGAGTGAGATGTTCTGCCAGGAGTACTGGGCCGAGCGGGGCTTCGAGACGCACATCGCGAGGTTTCACAACGTCTACGGTCCCTGGGGCACTTGGGACGGCGGCCGCGAAAAGGCGCCGGCTGCCATTTGTCGCAAGGTGATCGAGGCCAAGGACACGGGTAACAAAGACATTGTGATCTGGGGCGACGGGCACCAAACCCGCAGCTTCATGTACATCGACGATTGCGTCGAAGGCATCGACATGATCATGCACTGCAACGAACTGATCGCTACGCCAATCAACCTCGGCTCGGATCTCCTGGTTTCGATCAACGAGCTGGTCACGCTGGTCGAGAACATCGGCAAAGTCAAGCTGAACCGCAAATACGACCTGAACGCCCCCAAAGGTGTCGGCGGCCGCAACAGCGACAATACATTCATACGACAAGTATTGGGGTGGGCGCCGAACACGCCTCTCCAGGACGGCCTGACGAAGACCTACGCCTGGATCGAGAAGCAGTATCAGGATCGCAAGAGCGGCAAACGCACGGTCAGTTGAAGCGATAGGGCAAATCGGACCTTATGGGACGGATAGGACCTGAATCATCGATCACAGAGGTGCTCGGCAAGCTGCCTTTTCGGTTGGCCTTGGCCGGAGGATGGATCGACCAACCATTCGTGTCGAAGCTCAATCCCTCGCCCCCGGGATCGATGGTGGTCGTGTGCGTGGAACCCCAGTTCTGGTTCATGGCGCGGGCGGGCATCTGCATCGGAACGCGGAACATCGCGATTAAACTCTGGAAGGGCGAACTGCCCGACCGAGACCCCGACCGACTTGTGCAGGAACTGTATGAAGAGGAGAATCGCGGCAAGGTTGAGCCTTCGGGCTCACAGGACATGATCGGTCTGGTCTATCCCGGCGTCAATCGCCTCGATTATGACTTCACACATCGCGGTGGAATCTTTCCCAGGCACATCGAGTCGAACAACGACGCCGAGGTCGCCCGGTGGCTGGAGAACGTGATCCATATTCTCCCGGTAAACCAACGACCGGAAGGTTACAATCCGCTGGAGGTCAAGAACCTCGACGCCGCGTGGATCGAGCGACTGGGCCGCTCCGGCCGCGACTGCTACGACGCCATCGTCGCGCGGGACGTTGCGGCACTGGGCGAATCGATGAACGAGTGCATGCGATGTTGGGAGGCGATTCTGCCGGGCACGGTACGCCATCGCACCATCCAGATCGATTTGCCGACCCTGCTGAAATACTATCAATCGCGGTACCCCGGCGCGATGTATTCCGGTTGCGGTGGCGGGTACCTCTACGTGATTTCCCAAGAACCTGTGCCGGGCGCGTTCCAAGTCAAGGTGAGAATCAGGCCATCATGAGCAAAACCACAGAACATGTTGTCGTTTACGGAGGATTCGACGACATCCGCCTCGCCGACATACGTTTTCTCGACGAGGCGGCCCGGCTCGGCCCCCTTCATGTCTTACTGTGGAGCGATGACCTCGTCCGCGAAGTGACCGGCCGGGACCCCAAGTTCCCCCAGGAGGAGCGACTGTACTTCCTCCAGGCCATCCGCTATGTGAACCAAGTCCACTTGGTCACTGGACCGGCCGACCCGTACGTGCTTCCTGCGATCGTGGGCGTGCGTCCTCGCGTCTGGGCCGTTCGCGAAACGGAGCAGGACTCCGACAAACGAGCGTTCTGTGAAGAACATCGCCTGGAGTACCGCATCTTCCCCGATCACGAGTTGACGCGATTCCCCGAAGATTCGCTGCCGAAGCCGCAACCGTCCTCCCAAAAGAAAATCCTTGTCACCGGCTGCTATGATTGGTTTCACTCAGGCCACGTGCGGTTCTTCGAGGAGGTTTCCGAACTGGGCGACCTTTATGTGGTCGTGGGGCACGACGCCAACATTCGCCTGCTCAAAGGGGAGGGCCACCCGATGTTCAACCAGGACCAGCGACGGTATGTCGTCGGCTCAATCCGCCATGTCACGCAGGCCCTGGTCTCGACCGGCCACGGATGGCTCGACGCCGAGCCCGAGATCGAGCGAATCCGCCCCGATATCTACGCCGTCAACGAGGACGGCGACAAGCCCGAGAAACGTGACTACTGCCAGAAGCACGGCATCGAATACGTCGTTCTCAAACGCCTGCCCAAAGAAGGATTGCCTCGACGGGAAAGCACGAAACTACGCGGTTTTTAGGAGACCACTCATGCGAATCTTCACGACCTCGGTATTGCTCGTCTGGCTCATTGTTCTCGCAGGCGGCTGCGGCAAGGAAACTGCCAAATCGACCGCTGCCCACGCGACATACGAACCGACGTGGGAATCGCTGGCGAAGGTCAACGAGGCGCCTGAGTGGTTTCGCGACGCGAAGTTCGGCATCTACTTTCATTGGGGCGTGTACTCCGTGCCCGCCTTCGGCGACGAGTGGTACCCGCGGAACATGTACAACGTCAAGAGCCGTGAGTACAAGCATCACGTCGCCACCTGGGGCGACCCGAACCAGTTCGGGTATCCCGACTTCGTTCCCATGTTCAAAGCCGAGAAGTTCGACGCAGATGCCTGGGCCAAGTTGTTCGAGCAGGCCGGCGCGAAGTTCGCCGGCCCGGTGGCCGAACATCACGACGGATTCGCGATGTGGGACAGCGAGCTGACGCCCTGGAATGTGGTCGATCGAGGTCCCCAGCGGGACATCACGGGCGAGCTGGAAAAGGCGATTCGCAAACGCGGCATGCGGTTCGTCACGACCTTCCACCACGAGCGCAACAGCCTGTGGGAGAAGCCCGGCCGGGGCGGCAGAGTCGCCTGGAGCGGGCACTACGACTTCATCCCGCGGTATTTCCCCTCGCTGCTGGAGGACCCCGAGCGGGCGATCCTGTACGGCCACATGCCTCGCGACAAGTTCCTGGCCATGTGGCTGGGCAAGCTGCAGGAAGTGATCGACAAGTACGATCCGGACCTGATGTGGTTCGACTCCTGGCTGGACGAGATCCCCCAGAACGTGCAGAAGGAATACCTCGCCTACTACTACAATCACGCTGCCCGACAGGGCAAGGAAGTCGTGGTCACTCGCAAGCAGGACGACCTGCCGCTAGAGTGCAGCGTGCAGGACATCGAGAAGGGCCGCACCGACAAGCTCTCGGAGAACTTCTTCCTGACCGACGACACGATCAGCATGGGCAGTTGGTGCTACACGCAGGATCTGAAGATCAAGTCGACGTCGGTCGTGCTGCACAGCCTGATCGACATCGTCGCCAAGAATGGGGCCCTGCTGCTGAATATCTCGCCGATGGCCGACGGCACGATCCCCGAGAACCAGCGGCAGGTGCTGCTGGAAATGGGCGAATGGCTGAAGATCAACGGCGAAGCGATCTACGACACCCGACCCTGGAAGACCTTCGGCGAAGGCGCGACGCAGGGTCAGGCGGGCCACTTCGGCGGCGTCACCGATCCCAAGGGAGGATACCAGCCGCAGGATATCCGATTCACGACCAAGGGCGACACGCTCTACGCGATCAGTCTGGGCTGGTCTCAAGAGCCCCTGACGATCCGCTCGCTCGCCGCGGGCTCGGACCTCTTTCCCAGCGAGATCAACTCGGTCAAACTGCTCGGCAGCAAGGCCAAACTCCATTGGTCCCGCACGACCGACGGCCTGGTCATCCCCATGCCCGAAGAGAAGCCCTGCGATTACGCGGTTGTGTTCAAAATCACGCCGAAGAAGTAATCGCGGCAAACATGAAAACAAACGGGGCGTCATTCTGGAGATGACGCCCCTTGTCTTGCGCCTGCTGTGTGTCACGAGCCACCGGTCAGGGGTCACGTATCTTGATGTAGCGATCGGCCCACGCGAGGAACGTCGGCCAGTTCGGGCCGGTGGTGTGGCCGCCGCCGTGCTCGCGGAAGGCGAGTTCGCCGTCCATCAGTCCGGTCTCTCTGGGCGGATACTCGGCGGTTCCGAGGTCTCGCTTACCCAGGAGTTTGTACACAGGTCCCGCTGCGACCGCGGCCATGAAGCTGCCTTTTTGGTCGACCCATCCGCCTTCGGCGCCCGCGCCCGACATCGCGCCGTAGCTGATGAATGTAGGACGCGGCGCGCACAGAGCAATCAATTCGTGTGAATCCACCGGCAGATCCCCTGCATTAAGCGGGCCGGCGTACTTGAGAAAATTGCCGGCCATCCAGTGGTATTCCCCGCTGCCGGCGAGGTTCTCGACGAGTTCGCCCCAGTTGCGGCGGTACAGTTTCGCGCCGCCTGCGCCGGAGGAGCCGATGAAGCCGATGGCGAACCGCTGATCGTACGCCATCGCGACGAGCGCGGCCTTGCCGTAACGCGAGAGCCCCTCGATGCCGACCTGCGTGGCGTCCACCGCCTTGTCGGTTTCGAAGTAGTCTAGGGCCCGGCTGGCACCCCAGGCCCACGCCCGCAGAGCCCCCCAGTCTTCGGGTTTGCGGGTCTGGCCCTTATTGACCAGGCCGATGATGCCTGAAGTGAGTCCCGCGCCGTTGTCGGCTTGGATGCTGCTGGGAACAAGGATCGCGTACCCCCAACCCTTGGCGAGGACCTGTTGTTGCCAAGTCGGCCCCGTGCGACCCCGTCCACTGCGAGGCGGGCCGAACCCACCACCCGGGAAGATGAACCCGAACTCCATCATCACCGGCACCGGACCGGTCGCCTTGGCGGGCGTGGTGAGCGTCAATTGAATGTCCACGGTGATGGCCGGATAGGACGAGTTGTCCACGTGGCCCACGAGTTTTTTCGTGATGACCGGGATGTTGGCGTCAGTCCCTTCGGTCGTCTCGGTCACTTTCCACGTCACCTTGGGCACATTGGCAGGCACGCGGCCATAAACTTCGTGATCGAAGTCCTCCACGATCTCCGGTCGACGTTGCTTCCACCACATCTCAGGCGTCGTGACCTTCTGTCCGTTCTTGAGCGTCAGCGGGTCCGGCAAATTCGGATACGGATTGGCCTTGGTCTCGTCGTAGTTGGCATAGTTCGGGGCTTGGGGGTCCATGCCGTTCGCCCCCGGCCGCAACGACGTGATGCCAAGTTGCTCCATCATGTTCCGGTGGTCCTGTTGTGCGGTCAGCTTGAGAGGTACGGGCGCCTCCGCCCCACCTGCCCATGAGCCGACACATAAGACCAGCACGATTGAGCCAAGAAACCCTCGAACCGACTGCATTGCGACAGTGTGCATGAACCTCTCCTCAATTCCGATTTCCATGTACCCATAGGGTTATCTGAAGGACGAATAGCGTTGCAATGAAGAGTATCTCACGATATCCGGGCCAGGGAACACAACTCTTCAACGGTTATTGTGCCAGGATAGCACAGCAGCGGGGCGCCGACAATCCGAAATGGCTTTGGACGCAGTGTCTATGAAGAAGAAACCGGTGTCCGTAGCCGTGCCGGCAACGGGTCATTCGCGCGTTCGCAAGAGCCATCCACCGAAAGAAAACAACGGACTGTCCTCGCCCAAGAATTGGCACAGATACACAGGTCTTGCGACCAGTCTTTTCTGTTGACGGCGGCCGACGTCAGGTATAGAGTAACTGGTGAAAGTCATACGTATACGTAAGATATAGCTGTGAGGCGTACGATGGCGTCGGGACACGAGATCGCGATGGGGTTGCGGGCGGCGTACTGGGCGATGCACCGACAGACCGAGGCCTCACTGGCCGCCAACGGCGTGACGGCCGATCAATTCGTTCTCCTGTCTCTGCTGGCCGAGCAGGACGGAATCACCCAGCAGGAACTCGTTCGCCGGGCTTCTTCCGACGCCAATACGGTGCGAGCCATGCTCGTGCGGCTCGAACGCAGGGGGCTGGTGACCCGCCAGCGTCATCCCACCGATGGCCGGGCGCTCAGCGTTACGTTGACCTGCAAGGGCCGTCAGACCCATGAACGACTTTGGCAACAGAGTGAATCGGTCCGCGCCGGGTTGTTGGCGGCGTTGGGCCTACAGAATTCGGATGCGTTACTGGAATTCCTCAATCGGATTTGCGAGGCGATGGCGAATGGCGGCGGGCGACCGGATCGGTCTTGGCCCGCGGCGCCGGTGACCGTCGCGGATACCTGGCCCAATGTCTGATGAAAGGAGAAATGTCATGTACAGACCCAGAGCGATGATTCCCCTTGCAGCGATTGTGATTCTGTGCGCGAAGGCCCTGACTTCCATCGCCTCGGCACAACCGGCGGGCGAAACGCCTCGATTCCGGCCACAGGGGCCACAGGTGGTGTCGCCCGAGGTGACAACGGACCGCAAAGTCACGTTTCGGATCCTGGCGCCAAAGGCCGAGGCGGTGATGCTCAGCGCAAGCGACATTCCCGGCCAGGGCCGGACCGCGATGACCAAGAACGCCGAGGGTGTGTGGGAGGTGACAGTCGGCCCGATCGACGCAGGCGCCTACCGGTACAATTTCAACGTCGACGGCGTCTCGGTGATCGATCCCCGTAACCCGTCGACCAGCGAATCCAACGCCAACACCTGGAGCCTGGTGTACGTGCCCGGCTCGGACTTCATGGACACCAAAGACGTTCCACACGGCGCGGTGGCCGAGGTGACGTACTACTCTAAGTCGCTCCAGCGGTTCCGCCGGATGCACGTGTACACGCCGCCGGGATACGAACGGGGTGAGGGCCGGTACCCGGTTTTCTACCTGTTGCATGGCGCGATGGATTGCGACGACTCCTGGTCGTCCGTCGGTCGGGCGGGGTTCATCCTGGACAATTTGATCGCGGCGGGTAAGGCCAAGCCGATGATCGTCGTAATGCCCGCCGGGCACACAGGGCCGTTCACGTTCGGACGGGGTGGACTGCCCATGGATGAATTCGTGAAAGACTTTACCGGCGACATTCTGCCTTATATCGAGAAAAATTATCGTGTGTACGCCGACCGTGCAAACCGCGCCATTGCGGGTCTGTCCATGGGGGGGGCACACACGTTGAGCATCGCGTTTCCGCAACTGGAGAAATTCGCCTATATCGGGGTCTTCAGCTCCGGCGTTTTCGGCATCGCAGGCGGCGGTATGGGCGGCGCCCCCCAGGGACCGAGTTGGGAAGAGCAGAACAAAGAGAAGCTCGACAACGCGGATCTCAAGAAAGACCTCAAGCTCGTCTGGTTCGCCACGGGAAAAGAGGATTTCCTGATCGAGACTTCCCGGGCGACCGTCGCCATGCTCAAGAAACACGGCTTTGACGTCGTCTTCAACGAGACCGACGGCGCCCATACGTGGATCAACTGGCGCAACTATCTCAAGGAGTTTGCGCCTCAACTGTTCCAGGAATGATCTCTATCGCCCGTTCGTAGTGACGCCGTACGACGTTGCTTTCTTCGCGGACGAAGATGCGTCTTGACGGATTCACTATGAACGGGCGAGCGTTGCATGAGAGGAGAAGCCATGATTCCCAACAGAATGAAGCTCCTGCCGGCCATCGTTCTGTGTCTAATGACTGCAGGGGGTGTTCGGGCCGCCGATGTCACTGGGGTCTGGAAGGCCGAGTTCGACACGCAGGTCGGCATGCAGAAGTACGTGTTCACGCTCAAGCAGGACGGGGACAAAATCACCGGCAAGGCCGCCGCGGACATCGAAGGCGAGAAGCATGAGGCCGAGCTCAAGAACGGCAAGATCGAGGGCGATACGATCGTGTTCGTCGAGGAGTTCGAGTTCCAAGGTATGGAAATCAGCATCGCGTACCAGGGCAAAATCGCCGGCGACAAAATCCAGTTCACGCGGAACATCGGCGAGTTCGCGACGGAGAAGTTCGTCGCCAGCCGGCAGGCCCCGCCGGCCGGCCCCCGCGCCGGGGGGCGAGGCACGATGCGTATGCCCAAGCCGGGACCGTGTCCGTTGCCGATTCTGCCGGCTCTGGCAAGCTATGCAGACACGAGTTTCTACGCGAAAACCGACGTCCCCCACGGCAAGGTCGAGCAGGCGAACTACAGGAACTACGCGGGTGTCGAGAAGCGAATGCATATCTACCTGCCGCCGAATTATGAAACGAACACGCAGGCCCGGTATCCGGTGCTTTACCTCAACCACGGCGGCGGCGACGATGACGCCAAGTGGAGTTCCACCAACCCGCGCGACGGGGGGAACGCCCAGTTCATCCTGGACAATCTAATCGCGGCGGGCAAGGCCAAGCCGATGATCCTCGTCATGCCCAATACGCGAGGCATCGCTTCGGCCAACCCGCCTGTCCTGGGCCAAGACGATGCGTGTACGCAGGAGTACCTCAAGGACATCATCCCCTACGTCGAGAGCCATTACCGCGTAAAACCGGGCCGGGAGAACCGGGCTCTGGCGGGCCTGTCCATGGGCGGCTTCGTCGTCATGAACACCGGTCTGTCGCATCTGGACACCTTCGGCGAACTCTACATCTACAGTTCGGGTTACTTCGACGATCAGCGGCAGGCCTTCGAGGACCACTTCCACAAGGTACTTGCGGACCCCAACACCAACGATTTGCTGAGAACGCCGCTCTACATGGCGGCGGGTGAAACCGACATCGCGTTGTTCAACAGCCAGAAGACTCTTTCGGTCTTCAACAAGTATGGGATCCGAAACTTCTGGGTCCTGAGCACGGGCGGGCACGAGTGGGCCAACTGGCGTCGCTACCTGCACCAGACAGCGCAAATCATGTTCCCGGACTGATGCCGCGTCGATGCGGATCGACTCGCTCGTTAGACGCAACAAGCCGCACTCGATGCTCGATCGAGTGCGGCTTGTCGATTTTGGCTCAGCCGTGGTGCGATTGAGAGATACGATATTACAGGCCCTTGGCCATCATGTAATAGACTTCGTTGGCCCGCATCTCTTTCTTGAGTTCGCGGATCGTGGTGTCCGCGTCGATGAACAGGCACTCGATGCCCGCCATCTCGGCGAAAGCCTCCATGTGCTCGCTGGTCAGAGCCATGCTGAAACCGGTGTGGTGGGCTCCGCCGGCGAGGATCCAGGCAGCCGCGCCGATCTTGAGGTTGGGCTTGGGCACCCACACGACACGGGCGACCGGTAGTTTGGGCAGCGGTGCATCGGGCGGAACTACGTCCACTTCATTGACGATCATGCGGAAACGGTTGCCCAAATCGATGACCGAGGCGTTCAGGCCGGGACCGCTGGGCACATTGAAGACCAGCCGGCAGGGGTCGGCCTTGCCACCGATGCCCAGGGGGTGAACTTCCAGAGACGGTGTCGTCTCGGAGATCGAAGGACAAACCTCGAGCATATGCGCCCCGAGCACCTTGGACCCCAGGGGATCGAGGTGATACGTGTAATCCTCCATGAAACTGGTTCCGCCCGGCAAGCCGGTGGCCATAACCTTCATCGCACGAACCAGAGCAGCGGTCTTCCAGTCGCCCTCGGCGCCGAAGCCGTAACCGTCGGCCATCAGCCGCTGGACGGCCAGGCCCGGCAGTTGCTTGAGGCCGTGTAAATCCTCGAATGTCGTCGTAAAAGCCTTGAAATTTCCCTCTTCCAGGAAAGTCCTCATACCCAGCTCAATGCGGGCGGCCTCGCGAAGGGCTTCGCGACGTTTGGCATCCTGGGCTGTCTTAATAATCTGGTATGCCGATTCGTACTCGGACACCAGAGCGTTGGCCTGGCTGTCGGTGATGGCGTTGACGCGGGCCACCAGATCACCGACGCCGTAGCCGTCCACGGAGTAGCCCATGCGGATCTGGGCTTCGACCTTGTCGCCTTCGGTGACCGCCACCTGTCGCATGTTGTCGCCGAACCGTGCTACTCGGGCACCTTGGGCGTCGAACCACGCCGCCGCGGCACGGGCCCAGACGCCCAGTTCCGCCTGCACTTGTTCCTCTTGCCAGTGCCCGACGATCACTTTGCGGTTGCGACGCAGGCGGGAGCAGATGAACCCGAACTCACGGTCGCCGTGGGCGCTCTGGTTGAGGTTCATAAAATCCATGTCGATCTCGGCCCAAGGGATGTCGCGGTTGAACTGCGTGTGCAGGTGCACGAAGGGCTTGCTCAATGCGGTCAGCCCGGCGATCCACATTTTGGCCGGGGAGAAGGTGTGCATCCAGGCAATTAAACCGATGCAGTAGGGGGCGGTGTTGGCCTTCATGCAGATTTCGTAGATCGCCTGCGGCGTCGTCACCACCGGTTTAAAGACGATCTTGACCGGGACGTGTCTGGAACGGGACAGGCCTTGGGCAATCTGACGGGAGTCTTCATCAACCTGTTTGAGCGTCTCAGGTCCGTAAAGATGCTGACTACCGGTCACAAACCATATCTCCAGTTTCTTCAGGTCAACGTTCACACTATGTCCCTTCCAAATTCATACGTTCAGCGTGTCATTCCAGGCCCATGGGTTCAACAGCAGCAATCTCTGCCATTGGCTGGAATCCGCTCCCCAGGGTTTACGGTTTCCTCACCAGAGATGTCTCTATCGCGTTCGGCGCCTGCCTGTAGCACTGAACGCAGCGTTGACATGATATCGTCGGCTGGCTTGGGCAGTCAACTGCCCAGACACCTACCTTCCTGCGAAATCTCCGATTCTCTCAGCGTCGTCTGCAAAATGGCGGATTTATGCCACATTTTGCGAATCCCCCCCTTCATGGTTGGGCGGGTCATTCTCGGTATCGGGAACGTCCGCATTCGCCTGAAATACAGAGTGCCGCGTCTGAAGATTCCCGGCGCGGTACTCGAAAGGGAATCACTGCCATTCATCTTCTACACGTTGGCCTTGTACTTGGCCCAATAGTCGGGGAAGAACTCCTTCGCCTTGGCGGCGAGTTCCTGGTCGCTGATCGGAGTCAGACGACCGTCCACGTCATACTGATCGATCACCCAACGGGCGAGCCGGTGTACCTTGATCTTGTTGATTCGATCATCACCTTTGAGGCCGAAGAATTCATTGACCCAGTGAACGACGCCGTCGGCGCCGCTCTTGTCGGTGATGGCCACGCGGGGCGGTCGACCGAGCAGTTTTTCAGTGTCGAAAATATTGTAGATCCGCTCGTCCTGCCGGAGTCCGCCGGCATGGATGCCTGCCCGGGTGACGTTGAACGAATGCCCTGCAAACGGATAGTTGTCCGGAATGGGCAGGCCGATCGAACGCATGTAGTCGGCCAGTTCCGTGATCGCCAGCGTGTCGATGCCACACAGGCTGCCTTTGAGGGCAATGTATTCGAAGACCGCCCCCTCCAGCGGCGGATTGCCCGTCCGTTCGCCGAAACCGAACAAGGTCGAATTCAGAGCGTCGCAGCCATAGAGCCAGGCGGTGGTCCCATTGATGTGGACTTTGTGGAAGTCGTTGTGGCCGTGCCATTCGAGCCGGTTACTCGGGACGCCGCACTCGCGATTGAGCTTATAGATCAGCTTCGGGATGCTCCGAGGCAATTCGGCCCCCGGGTAGCTGACGCCGAAACCCATGGTGTCGCACAGGCGGATCTTGACGGATAGCTCTTCCGGCACCCCCTCGCTCATCTCCATCAACCGATCCACAAACGGCAGGACGAATCGTTCGATGTCCGCCCGGGTGACGTCCTCCAAGTGGCATCGAGGGCGCACGCCTGCGTCAAACGCGGCCTGGACCACTTCGCAATAGGAGTCCATGCATGCTTTGTGGCTGGGGAACTTGAGTTTGTGAAAAATGTGATAATCGGAACAACTGGTGAGCAGGCCAGTTTCTCTGAGACCGGCCTCCTTGACCAACCGGAAATCTCCTTTGACCGCCCGAATCCAGCCCGTGCACTCGGGATATCGGTGTCCTAACTCGCGGCAACGGTCCAGGGTCAATCGGTCGTTCTTGGTGTAGAGAAAGAACTCCGTCTGGCGGATCACACCGTTGGGCCCGCCCAGACGCGAGAGCAGATCGTAGATCTTCACCATCTGGTCGACGGAATAGGGAGGCAGCGACTGCTGTCCGTCCCGAAATGTCGTATCGGTGATGACGATGTCCCGGTCTTTCACCGTAGAGAAGTCGAACTGCACCGGTTTGCCGTCGATGTATTCGACCGCGGGGCCGTCGAATCGGATTTTCGGAGGCAGATCGTACGGGAAAATGTCCTCAAGCAGGTTCGGCCGGACCACGTCGGGCAAATTGTGATGTCGTCTCGATTTAGCCATGTGTGCGATCCTTTCCTGTGCAGCGGCATCTACTCCTCGATGGCCACGCCCTGTTCTTTGCATACTTTTGTAATGAAATCGACGGCCCCACCGACGGTCGTGACCGCAAGGGCCGCATCTTCATCCATCTCGATGCCGAATTCTTCTTCAAACATCGCCACCAACTCGATGGACTGTACGCTTTCGGCGCCCAGGTCCTCCGTGAAGCTGTGTTCGAGTTGGATCTCTTCCGGACTGAGGTCCAGAACTTTCGCGGTAACCATCTTCACACGTTCTTCCACTGTCGCCATTGGCATACCTCCTGTCATTGGTGATTGGGGATTGATGATTTACGATTCGGCCGACGCATGGCGAGAGTTCCCAAATCGTAAATCGTCAATCGTGATACCAGCCGGTTCGTGTTTCACACCCGGTTATTTCATCATCGCCTTGCGGCCCTTCTTGACAGCCTCGTCGCGCGGACCGGCGGTCATCTCGAAAATCGCATCCCACATAGCCCGGTCCGCCTCTGTCCATCGACACTTACGGCGGCTCATCGCCGTGGCGGCGGTCTCATACAGGCTCTTTCGTCCGAAGCCCTTGGTGACGACCCCCTCCACGAACCAGGAGAAGGACGGGATGAACTTCGGCAGCGGCTTGCCCGTGGACATGAGAATACCCATCGCGCCGACGTAGGAGCCGGTGTTGAAGAACACCCCGACCGAGGTCTTGGTGTGATCGCCGATCAGGCAACCCACCTTCGTCGAACCGGTGTCGATGCAGTGTTTGCCGTCGAGCATCACCGAGACGTTCGTATAATCGTTCTTGAGATCGCTGTTGGTTGTCAGGGCCCCGAGATTGACCCACTCGCCCACGTAGGCATGGCCGAGAAAGCCGTCGTGGTATTTGTTCGAGTAGCCCTGAATGATGGATTCCTCGACTTCGCCCCCGACCCGGCACCACGGCCCGATCGAATTGCCCTCGCGACACTTGGCCCCCAGCAGGATCGACTTCTTGCCGATATAACAGGGCCCTTCGATCCGCGTGAACGGATGCACCTCGACATCCTCCTCGATGTAGATCGGGCCATGCTCGGCGTCCAGCACGACCATCGGATGGATCTTGGCGCCCCGTGCGATGTAGACGTCGCTCTTGCTGCCCCGAATGGCGCTGGGCTCCTCGACGGTTCCCTCGATCCCGCTCCTGCCTGCGGCGGCGAAATCAGCCGTGATCTGGTGCGGGCTGGCCAGGATCAGGTCCCACGTATAATTCCAGGTCGCCAGTTTGCAGGGCACGTTCGGCAGCGTGGCCTTGGCCGATTCCAGGAACGCATCGAGAGTCCCGCCGCACAGCTTCTTCGAATCGCCGGCCATGACACGGACGTACAGGATCTGGCCCTGCTCGTCCACGCCCACCTCGCTGCGGCTGGGGATGGTGAAGCTGTCGGCCTTGACGCGGGCATCCACAATCAGGAGATCGCCCGCCAGAGACGAGACGTCGTTCACCAGCCGATCGGTCCTCGCACGGTAGACCTCGGCCATGTACTCGGGCAAAAAATACGCCACATCGGTGGCGCCGACCCTGGCTTGGAGCTTTTCCCCGAGGGATGTGATCCCACAGCGTAGCTCCCACACGGGACGACTCAGGGCAACCGGCCAGAAGTGACGCCTGCTCTCCGCAGGCCTATCGATAATGATCAATCGCATAGAGGGCCTTTCCAAGTCGTGATATGATTCGACGGAACTGTCCCCAACGGGGACGAACCCACACCGGCAGGCCAGATTCTAGGGGGTCGGCCCCTTGTCGTCAAATCGAAACCCTGCCTGGTTGCCGATAGCCGCGAGAATGGGTCGTTCCTGTTGGCTCCGGCAGCGGATATGGCGTACAATACCCCCGGTTGCCAGTGAGGCATTGCGGGTGCGAAACGATACGGTTATTGGCTCAGGGGGCATCCATGTGGTTCTCCAAATGGGTTTGTCTGACGGTTCTCCTATCGCTGACTGCGGCCTGTTCGGCGGTGGTGCGGACCGGGCTCGACAACGTCGGGCAGCACAAGGGCCTGTTCGAAGGCAAGCGAATCGGCATCATCGCCAACCACACCTCGTACAATAGCGAAGGCAAACACATCGTGGACGTCTTTCGGGCGATGTCCGGCGTCCGCGTGGTCGCTCTGTTCGGTCCTGAGCATGGCTTCCGTGGGCTCGAAGAGGCCGGGGCGACTATCGACAACCAGACCGACGCAGCGACCGGCCTGCCCATCCACAGCCTTTACGGCCAAACGAGGAAACCCACGCCGCAAATGCTGGCCGACGTGGACGTGCTGGTCTTTGACATTCAGGACGTCGGCGCGAGATTCTACACGTACCTGTACACGATGTCGTTGGCCATGGAGGCGGCCGCCGAGAACGGCAAGCGGTTCGTTGTCTTGGACCGGCCCAACCCGCTCGGCGGCGTCCAAGTCGAGGGCCCAGTCCTTGAGCCGCAATTCGCCACATTCGTGGGTCTGTACCCGATCCCCGTGCGATACGGCTTGACCGTGGGCGAACTGGCGAAAATGATCAACGGCGAGGGCTGGCTGGCGAAGGGAGTGAAGGCCGACCTGACGGTCGTGCCCCTGACCCGCTGGAAACGGGGCCTGTGGTACAACCAGACGGGCCTGCGATTCATCAAGCCTTCGCCCAACATGCCGGATCTGGAGACCGCGACCCTCTATCCCGGCTTGTGCCTGATCGAGGGGACCAATCTCTCCGAGGGTCGGGGAACGCCCAAGCCCTTCCGCCAGTTCGGCGCGCCGTGGATCGATTCGAGTGCCTTGGCGGCCCGATTGAACGCCTTGAACCTGGCCGGTCTGCGGTTCGCCCCGACCTCGTTTGCGCCCACAAGCTCCAAGCACCAGGGCAAGCAATGTCACGGCGTCGAAATCACTCTCGTGGATCGCAATCGCCTGGAGCCCTTCTGGGCCGGCGTCCTGATCGTCAACGAGATCCGCCGGATGTACCCGGATCAATTCGAATGGAACGCCTCGCACTTCGACCGCCTCTGCGGCACCGCGACGATCCGCGAAGCGATTACATCAAGGACATCTCCGGAACCGCTTCGACCCACCTGGGAGGCCGCCTGCAAGTCCTTTCGCGAGACCGGGCGAAAGTACTTCCTGTATTCCGACTGAGTTACCGTCGACAATACCGGTAGCCACAAGGCGGTAAACGCATCACACAATCTTCTTCGAGTACTTGTCCCACAGAGCGGGGGGCTACTCGGACGCCGTGAAGACCTGCGGATAAGACCTCTTGGCCTGCATGGGCTGACGGCGGTATGATGAGGAGCTATGAGTACGAATCGATTCTTCATCTCGCCTTCGGATATCAAGGACGAGCGGGTCCGCTTGAGCCCGGAGCAGTCACACCAAGTCCAGCACGTCCTGCGGCTCAAGGTCGGGGATGAGATTGTCGTCCTCGACGACAGCGGGACTGAATACAGCGTGACGCTCACGAAGGTGGACAAACGCGAGACCGTCGGCCAAGTCACGAGCACGCAGCAGGCCCGAGGCGAGCCGACGGCGCAGGTGACGCTCTTTCAGAGCATGCTGATGCGGGAGAAGTTCGAGTGGGTGCTCCAGAAAGGCACCGAAGTCGGCATCTCGCGGTTCGCGCCGGTCCTGACGGCGCGGAGTCTCGTGCGGGTCAAGGACGTCGAGGACAAGAAGCTTGACCGCTGGCGGCGGATCGTAACCGAGGCGGCCGAGCAGTCGGACCGGGGTCGTGTCCCGCGGATCGACCAGATCGCGACGTTCGCCGAGTCGCTCTCCGAGATGGCGGGCTTCGACCGCTGCCTGATCGCGACGCCTTGGCATGCAGGCGCCGGGCTTCGCCAAGCCCTGCACGACCTGGGCGGCAAGGCAGCTTCCGTGGCTCTGATGGTGGGGCCGGAAGGAGGCTTCACCGAGGAAGAGGTGGACGCCGCACGCCAGAAAGGCGCAGTCCCGATCAGTCTGGGCCCCCGCATCCTTCGAACGGAGACCTGCGCGATCGTGGCCTCCGCGCTGGTCCTGCATGAACTCGGCGAAATGGGGCCGTGAGAGAATTTGAAATCTGAGATCTCAAATCTGAGATCTCGCATGGACCCGAGGGTACATTGTGGCAGGCAGACTCTATCTCGTGGCAACTCCAATCGGCAACCTGGGCGACATCACCTTGCGGGCTCTGGAGACCCTCAAGCAGGTGGACTTCGTCGCCAGCGAAGATACGCGCCACACCGGCGTGCTGCTCAAACACTTCGAGATCAGTAAGCCGCAGATCGCGTTCCACGAGCACAACGAGCGGCAGGCGGCCCCGCGCATCATTGAACTGCTCCAGGAGGGCAAGTCGGTCGCCTTGGTCACGTGCGCGGGGACACCGGGGATCTCGGACCCGGGCTTCATCCTGGTGCGCGACGCAATCGCCGCCGGCATCGAGATCACGGTGATTCCGGGCGCCAGCGCGTTCGTCATGGCGCTGGTCCTCTCGGGCCTGCCGGTCCACAGCTTCACGTTCCGGGGTTTCCCGCCGAACAAGCCCGGCAAGCGAAAACACTTCCTCGAAGTGGACACCGAGTCCCCCTACACGCTGATCTACTACGAGAGCCCGTTCCGCCTGCGAAAGCTGCTGGAGGACGCCCTGGAAGTTTTCGGTGACCGCCCGGCGGCCGTGGCCAAGGAGCTGACGAAGCTCTACGAGTCCGTCCGTCGCGGCCGGCTCTCCGAACTCCTGATGAACTTGGAAGAGAACCCCAAAGGCGAATACGTAGTCCTCATTGCCGGCAAAGACGCCGAACAGCGACTCCTGAACGACTCGCCAGTTAATCCTCTGTAGCGTTCCGGAAATCCGACGCTCTCACGAAATACTAATTTGGGACATAATTAGTATTTGGCCGAGCCTTGGCGTCGTCCGATAAAGAGAGCCCTAGCCTCGTTGTCAGACGAGGGCTCCTCTCATTGTCGTAATTTCTCAGATCATCCGCAGCAGATGGGCGGCGGATTTGGTGCCTTTCACGAAGCTGTCGAGGCTGAAGTGTTCGTTCGGACCGTGCGGGCCGTCGCTGTCGAGGCCGAAGCCCATCAGGATGACCGGGCAGCCGAGGTGCTCGGCGAACGTGCTGACCACCGGGATCGAGCCGCCGCAGCGGATGAAAGTGGTCTCGTGGCCGAAGCCCTTGCTCATCGCGTTCTGAGCGGCCCGGATGGTCGGATCGTTCACGTCGAACAGCACCGGCGGGCTGGCCCCGAAGTCGTTGATCTCGAGCCGGACCGTGTCCGGGCAGACGTTGCGGATGTGGTCGACCACCACCTTGTGGACGCGAGCCGGATCCTGGTTGCCCACGAGCCGGCACGTGATCTTGACGGTGGCCGAGGCGGGGATGATTGTCTTGGACCGCTGGCCCTGGTAGCCGCCGAAGATGCCGTTGACCTCGAAGGTCGGGCGAGCCCAGAGCCGCTCGAGCGTGCTGTAGCCTGCCTCGCCGTGGACGCGAGGGATGTTCAGCTCCTTCGCCATCGCTTTGTCGTCGAAGTTTAGTTTGCGGAAGCTCTCCCGTTCCCAGTCCTGCAGCGGGACCATGTCGTCGTAGAAGCCCGGCACGAGGATCTTGCCGTCGGGCGAGACGCACTGGGCCAGGATCTGGGCCGCGACCATCGCCGGGTTGGCGATGCCCCCGCCGTAGGCGCCCGAGTGGACGTCCGCCGCGGGGCCGCGGAGGACGAATTCCAACGCGATGATGCCGCGGAGGCCGTAAGTGATCGCCGGGGTGTTCGCATCGTACATCGTGCTGTCGGAGATCACGATGGCGTCGGGCTTGATGTCGTCCTTGGCTTGGGCGACGTAGCGGGACAACGCGTCGCCGCCGGACTCCTCTTCGCCTTCCAGCAGGAACAGGACCTCACAGGGCAATTCGCCCTCGGTCTTGAGCAGGGCTTCGACCGCCTTGATGTGGGTCCAGAGCTGGCCCTTGTCGTCGGTCGATCCGCGGCCGTAGAGGGTGTTGTCGCGGACAGTCGGTTCGAACGGCGGGGTCTGCCACTCGTTCACCGGGTCCTCCGGTTGGACGTCGTAATGCCCATAGATCATCACCCGCTTGGAGCTCTTGCCTTTCCTCAGAGCCCGCACGATCGGCTGGCCGCCAACGTCGACAAGCCCGGCGTCGAACCCCAGGCCCTTGAGCTGTCCGACGACCCACTCGGCGCAGGCCCGCGTGTCCTTGTCGTGGGCCCGCTGGGCGCTGACCGATGGGAACCGTATAAATTCCTTGAGTTCTTCGATGAAACGGTTTTGATTCTGATCGATATACGCCTCAACTCGGGCCGTCATGTTCTAACATCCTTTTCAAAAGCCAGCCACGTAACACGGACGGGCGAATCATGACACGTCTCTTGGCCGACCAATTTTCCACGCCATCAGGACCAGCGTCCCTGAAACCATCAAGTATACGCCATCGCCCGTCGAGACGAAAGCGGAACTTCGACCTGCCTGCTCATGCGCCAGACAATACTTTTATTCGCCTTCTCGCCGTCGTGTTTGTGGATTAGCCCAGGTTTTCCCCTAGATTCGGCGCCTGCCGACAGGTACACTAAGTTTTTTCGTGCGTGTCTTTGGGTTCGTGGTTTGGAGTAGATCCATTATGAGAAGTGACACAGTCAAACAAGGGTTTCAGCGGGCCCCGCATCGGGCGCTGCTTCACGCCTGCGGTCTGAGCGCGGCGGACATGAACAAGCCGTTCATCGGTATCGCCAACAGCTTCTGCGAGGTCGTGCCGGGACACGTTCACCTCAACAAGGTGGCAGAAACCGTCAAACAGGCCGTGCGCGAGGCCGGTGGCGTGCCCATCGAGTTCAACACGATGGCCATCTGCGACGGCGTGGCCATGGGCCATACCGGCATGAAATATTCGCTGCCCTCCCGTGAGATCGTCGCCGACTCGGTCGAATCCATGGTCCGTGCCCACTGCTTCGACGGCCTGATTTGCATCGCCAACTGTGACAAAATCGTGCCGGGCATGCTCATGGCCTCGGTCCGCCTGAACCTCCCGACGATCTACGTCTCGGGCGGTCCCATGAAGGCCGGCAGAGCCGCCGACGGGCGGGCGGTCGATTTGATCAGCATTTTCGAGGGCGTCGCCCAGTTCAAAATGGGCAAGATCAGCCAGAGCCAGCTTGACGAGCTCGAAGCCACCGGCTGCCCCACCTGCGGCAGTTGCTCCGGCATGTTCACCGCCAACTCGATGAACTGCCTGTCCGAGGCGATCGGCATGGCCCTGCCCGGCAACGGCACGATTCCCGCCGTCGATCCCAGGCGGCAGGACCTGTACAAGGCCGTCGGCAGGCAGATCATGGAATTGGTCAAGAGCGACATCAAACCGCTGGACATCATCACTCTCAAATCCATGGATAACGCCCTGACGCTCGACATGGCCATGGGCGGCTCGACCAACACCGTCCTGCACACCCTGGCAATCGCCAGCGAGGCCGGCATTACGTACGATCTCGACCGGATCAACGACATCTCAGCCCGCTGCCCGAACATCTGCAAGGTTTCGCCTTCGAACAGTAAGGTGCATGTCGAGGACGTGGACGCCGCGGGCGGGGTCAGCGCGATCCTCAACGAGATCAGCAAGATCCCGAACCTGCTGAACCTCGACTGCCTCACCGTGACCGGCAAGACGCTGGGCGAAAACATCGCCAACGCCCGGATCGCGAATCCTGAGGTCATTCACCCGCTGGAGAACGCCTATTCCAAGACCGGCGGCCTGGCGGTTCTGCGGGGCAATCTGGCCCCCAAGGGCTGCGTGGTCAAGAGCGCTGGTGTTGCGCCCTCCATGCTCAGACACAAAGGCCCCGCCGTCATCTTCAACAGCCAGGAAGAGGCGGGCGAAGGCATCCTGGCGGGTAAGGTCAAGCCCGGCGACGTCGTCGTCATCCGGTACGAAGGCCCCCGAGGCGGACCCGGCATGCAGGAGATGCTCAGTCCGACCAGCTACATCATGGGTGCAGGTCTCGGCGAGTCGGTCGCCCTGATCACGGACGGCCGCTTCAGCGGCGGTACCCGCGGCGCCTGCGTCGGACACATCAGCCCCGAAGCGGCGGTCGGCGGCCCGATCGCCATGCTCCAGGACGGCGACATCATCGAGATCGACATCCCGAAGAACAAAATCAAGGTCCAGCTTACCGCCAAGGAACTGGCGGCCCGCAAGAAAAACTGGAAACCGCCGGAACCGAGAATCAAACACGGCTGTCTGGGCAAGTACGCCTCCTTGGCCACCAGCGCCGACACCGGTGCGGTGCTGAAATGGTGAGATCTGCCTGACAGCACTCGCCGTCGGGCTCCGATAATTCGGATGTGAGTCTTGCGGGAGAACCCGAGCGCCTGCCCGGGTTCTCTTGTTTGAGGATGCTCCAACACAGGAATTCCTGGAGTCGCGGCTCTGATCTGCTATAATGCCTAGAGATCGGCGTGGTTCCAGGCGGCCGAAGATACACGACAGGAGTACGTATCGTGAACGAGCAAATTGCAGTCGATCCGAGGATCTACCACGGTCAAGCATGGATTAAAGGCACCAGAATCCCAGTCCCTCACATCGTGCACATGCTCGCCAACGGCGACTCCGTCGAGGAGCTTCTTCACGAGTATCCGTCTCTGACGCGAGAAGATGTCCTCGCCAGTCTCGGTTACACCACTTCCTTGTCCCGGAAACAGGGCAATCCGATCGACAAGAAAGGCTGATCAACATGGACGAGCAGATGAAGCTGGCCATCAAGGAGTTCTCGCACCGGGCGCGATCGCTCTACGGTGACAAGCTCAAGTACCTGCTCATCTACGGTTCCTTCGCACGGAATGAAGCCACCGCCGATTCGGACATCGACTTGGCGGTGGTACTCTCGGGCGATATCGTTCCGGGCGAGGAAATCGACCGGATGATCGATGTCATCACGGATGTCAACTTGGACTATGGGGTGCTGTTGTCGGTATATCCGGTTTCGGAAGCTGATTATCACAATAGAAATAGTCCTCTTCTGATCAACATACGTCGGGAGGGCATCCCCGCATGAGCGAACCCGTCGCGCTTCTGACGAAAGCAAGGCGGTATCTCAGGAGCGCCAGGCTGCTGCTCCAGGACGGCGACTACGAGTCATCCGTGTCGCGCAGCTACTATGCCATGTTCTACTGTGCTGAAGCCGCGCTTCTGATTCGGGGCCTGACTTTTTCCTCGCACAGGGGCGTTATCTCGGCCTTTGGAGAACAGTTCATCAAGACAGGCGTATTCCCCAAAGAGTTGGGAAGAGAATTGAATAGAGCATTTGAAAAGAGGCAACTGGGTGACTACGAGGCTGTGCCTGTGATATCTGATGAGGACGCGAGCCAGGTGTTGGTCGATGCGGCGGGGTTCTGCGACCTGATCGAACAATGGATCGGGAAATCCTCGAAGTAGCACAAGATTCAACTGCTGTTGAGGTGACGTAATCGAAGGACGGGTTTCGAAAAAATGGTATGCGGCAGGGTTGCATTTTGAGTGTCGCGAGTGCGGCGGGTGCTGCTCCGGGCCAGGCGAGGGATTCATCTGGGTGACCCAGCCTGAAGTACAGCGGATCGCCGGGTATCTGAACCTCACGCTGGGAGAACTGTGTTTTCGGTACATGCGTTACGTCGGTTCGCGGATGTCCATCATTGAGGAATCCGTCAGCAAAGACTGCATCTTCCTCCAGAACAACGGCGGCGCCCGCCAGTGCCGCATCTACTCCGTCCGTCCGGCGCAATGCCGGACGTGGCCGTTCTGGACGGAGAACCTGGCAAGTCCGGACGACTGGAACCGGGCGGCCCTTCGATGCCCCGGCATCAACCGCGGACGTCTCTACACATTCGAGGAAATCGAAAGAATCCGGAAGAACAGGCGATGGTGGGAAAACCCGAAGGACACGGCCGACTCATCCAGGAAGTAGCGTCACTGTACGACTGGATCGCGGAGCAACTTCGCAAAGAGTCCGCTCGGGTCGGTTCGTGCAACGCATGTGGGGCCTGCTGCGATTTCCCCTCCTATGGCCATCGTCTCTTCGTCACGCCGCCGGAACTGATCTACCTGGCCGCGAAACTCGACGTGGAGCGGCTCTTGCCTATGCCCGGCGGCCGGTGCCCCTATCAACAGAACAACCGCTGCGGGATTTACCAGCACCGCTTCGTCGGCTGCCGGATCTTCCACTGTCGGGGGGATTCCGTCTTCCAGAATGAGTTGAGCCAGGCGGCCCTGAAATGCCTCAAAAACCTTTGTGAGCAGTTCCAAATCCCCTACCGCTATACGGACTTGTCCGCTGCTGTGAACATGTTCAATTTCAAACCAGAGTAATCGACCGACAAACCGAGAGCACGTCTTGTCGCGTTTCTCAGCGCGCCTGGTCGATCGGCAGATAGACGCGGTTCTGAGGGGGCCGGAGATTAATGTACTTGGCATCCGAAAAGGAGCCGGACTTGTAGTAGCCGTAGAGCGAAGCGATTTTCTCCTGGTCGTTGGCCTCCAGTAGTTTGGCGTACTCGCCGATCTCGGCGCCCCAGATGATCTGGGCCTTTCCCTTGGTGTTCAGAACGATATGTTCCCTACCGGGGTTGACACGGCCCTTGAAGTTGCTGACGTCGATGCTGGCGATCTGTTCGAGCAGCGGGGTCTTCGGCGCGAATTCCGCATCCATCTGATTCAGCAACACAGCCAGATCGACCGCGGCCTTAAGGTCGCCTTCGTCGAACGTCTGTCCCGGCAGCGGAACGATTCTGAGCGACACCCCCTTGGCCTGCACGATCGGGAGGTGGGGCATGGGAAGATAGTCCATCACCACGAGATCCTGGTCGACGTAAATCTTCGAGTTGGTCTCGTGGATGTCGATCACGACAACAGGCTTTCGCCACCGGGCGCTGACCAGCACGGAATCATGCGTCACACGGACCTTGACGTCCGCCAGCCAAGACATCCGCGCCAGGTTGTCGGCCACGAAGCCAGCGGTCTCCTCCGTCAGCGGGAACCGCGTCCCGCCCGCCACCGCCGCGACGCGGTTCCGAAGATCCGACTTCGCCCAATCGGGAACATCGACGAGTTTCAGTCCCCCCTCTTGCACGGGGGCAACCGTCTCGACGTATCCTTCCGCATACCGCAAAAACGCCCCGGAAGCGGCCAGGAAAAAGATAACCGCAACCATCTTGAAAATCGAGACCCAAGGCCAGTTGCGAATGGCGTTGAGCCTCTGTTCTCTCGCCCGTCGGTTGCTCTTCCAGGAGCTGATCCGCTCCTTCAGACTGTATCGCTGCGCCTTCCTGGCCACGTGACACCTTCGTCAACAATTGCATTTCCTACTTCTGTTGGCCGCCATCCGAGTGATCCGGACGCACAGCTCGCTCATCGGTATGCCCACCTTGGCCGCGGCCTTGGGTAAAAGCGAATGCGTAGTGAAGCCCGGGATCGTGTTGGCCTCTAGGGCGTACGGCGTGCCGTTCTCGCTCACGATGAAGTCGATCCGCGAGAAATCCCGGCCCCCCAACGCATCGAAACAGGCCAGCGCCGCATTCGCGATCCGCGTCCGCACCGCTTCGTCCTCGATCGTGTCGAACAGGTACTCCGTCCGGTCGTCCACGTATTTTGCCGTGTAGTCGTAGAAACCGGTCTTGCTGCGAATCTCGATGATGGGCAAAGGCCGCCGATCGAGAATGCCGACCGTGATCTCGCGCCCCGTGATGAACGATTCGATCATGCAATCGCCGAACTCGTCGAGCACCTTGCAGGCGGCCGCAACCGCATCCGAGCAGTTCTGGACCACGCAAACGCCGACACTGCTGCCCTGGCGGATCGGCTTGACTACGAATCGCTCGCCAAGTTCTCTCAATCGTCCGTCCAACCTGGCCGGATCGTCGCCGGGAACAAACTCTACGACCGCCGGAACCGGGACCCCCGCCTTCGCGAACAACCGTTTACTGGCCATCTTGTCGAACGCCAGCCGGCTGGCCTCGGGACCACACCCGGTGTAGACCAGGCCGCGATCCTCGAAGATCTGCTGAAGCTGGCCGTCTTCACCGAACTCTCCGTGCAAAGCCAGGAAAAACACGTCGATGTCCCTTCGGTCCAGGATCGCCATGTTGTCGGGGCGAATGTCCGAGACCACGACGTCCAAGCCCCCCTGGCGAAGGGCCTCGGCCACACAGCGTCCGCTCTCCAAGCTCACCTCTCGTTCACGTCCGACGCCGCCGCACAACACGGCGACCGTCATCGGTTCCGAACCCCGTGACTTGTCGCGTCCGTGCAGATGAGTGATATTGGCTGATTGATTGTTAATTTCGGAGATGTCGGTTTTCATCACCCGTTACTTCCAAATCTCGAGTTCCAGTTCCAGCTCGACGTCGAACTGGTCGCGGACCCGCTTGCGAATAATCTCGATCAACTGCAGAATATCACGGCTGGTACAACCCTCCTTGGCGACGATAAAATTCGCGTGTTTCTCGCTGACGACGGCGCCGCCGACCTGGTGGCCCTTGAGACCCGCCCGGTCGATCAAAGCGCCGGCAGCAGCGCCGGGCGGGTTCTTGAACACGCAGCCACAGTTGCGGGTGTTCAGCGGCTGGCTGTTTTTCTTGTAGATCCAACCTTCTTTGACCGTCCGCATGATCTTCTCCGGATCTCCGGGCGTGAGCTTGAGTTGGGCGTTGAGAATAAACCGGGCCCGGATGTTCACACTTCGGTAATCAAAGATCAGTTCGGGCTTTCGCTTCTCGAAGACGTTGCCCTGCATGTCCATCAGCGTGACGGCCTCGACCGCCGAACCAATGTCGCCGAAGCGACCTCCGGCGTTCATCCTCACCGCGCCGCCGACCGAGCCGGGAATGCCGGTGAGGGCTTCGAGACCCGAGAGGCCCTTCTGCACGCAATCCAACACGAGCCGGCTCAGTTCCGCGCCGGCCCAACTGGTGACCTCGTTGCCGTTGAACTCGATCCGGTCAAACTGCGGCCCCTGAAGCTGGATCACCGCACCACGGACCCCTTCGTCGTCGATCAGCAGATTGGACCCCAACCCCAGGACGTGCAAGGCAATCCGGTTCTCGACGCAACGATGGACGATCTCCTGGAGTTCACTGGCGTTTCTCGGACGAATGAAATACTCCGCCGGCCCCCCCAGACGATACCACGTGTGCGGAGCCAGCGGATGATTCTGTTCAACGATTTCTTCGTAGCCGCTGAATATACTCATCGGACACCTTCCAGACATCGCCGGCCCCCATGGTCACGACCACGTCCCCGGCGTGGACATTTTGCTCCAGATAATCGCACACTGCCTCGAAACTCGCAAGATGCAACACGTCGGCGCCGCAGGCACGGATCCGCTCGGTCAGAATATCGGCGTTGACCGCGTCGCAACTGGCCTGCGAATCCCGGGCAAAATAGATCTCAGGGATGATCACTTTATCGGCCAAAGCGAAGCTGTGGGCGAATTCCTCCAGCAACGCGTGAGTCCGGCCGTACTGGTGGGCCTGGAAGACGCACCAAAGCCGACGGGGCTGATATCGCTCGCGGATAGCCGCAAGACTGGCCTGAATCTCCGTGGGATGATGGGCATAGTCGTCGAGGACGCAGATCCCCCGTCTGTCCGGTCCTTCGTTAGGATCGAAAGAAGCCGGACCGGGCCTGTCTTGAGAGGGAACAATTCCCTTGAGCATGAGTCGACGATCCATGCCCTTGAAACCGTCGAGGGCTTCGAGGACCGGTTCGGCCTGCCCTCCTGCGCTCAGAGCCATCGCGATCACCGCCAAGGCGTTGCGAACGTTGTGCAGACCCGGCAGCGAGATCCGCGTAGCACCCAGAAGCCGCCCATCGCGGAACACGTCGAACTGGTAAAATCCACCGGTTTGCCTGAGGTTACGAGCCGAGATATCGCAGTGAGGATCGAGACCGAACGTCACAACCTGTGGCCCATGCCCCGGGGCCTGGGACCCGTGGTCCACAATCCTCGATTCGCCAATCGGGTCACGGGACACCAGACACGGATCCCCTGCCGTCGCCAGACGGCTCACCACATCCATGACGTTGGCGTCTTCCCCGTTGGCGACAAGCGTACCGCCCGGACGGATGTTCTTCGCAAACTGGTGGAACGAATCCACGATTTCCGCCTCGTTCTTGTAGCAGTCCAAGTGGTCCCGCTCGATGTTCAGAATACACGTGATGCTGGGCCGGAAATTGTGGAAGCTGCGGTCGTACTCGCAGGCCTCCACGATGAACAGATCGGTGTCGCCGCAGCCGGAAGAACCGTTCAGTTGCAGCACCTCGGCGCCGACGACGAAGTTGGGATCAATGCCGATTTGTTTGAGGGTGTAGACCAGCCACCCCGTGGTGGTACTCTTGCCGTGCGTACCGCTGATGGCGACGCCTTCGAAATGGTCCATCAGTTCGCCGAGGAACTGGGCGTACTTGAAGATGCGACAACCCCTGAGCCGAGCCATCTGCAACTCGGGATTGTCCGCTTTGATCGCGGCCGAGATGACGACGATGTCGGTGGCCGGATCCAGGTTTTCGGCGCTGTGGCCGGTGTAGATCCTGGCCCCCAGCGCGTTCAGACGTTTGGTGACGGCCCCGTTGTTCTGGTCCGAACCAGTGACGATCGCCTTCTTTCCGAGTAGAAGACGAGCCAAACCGCTCATGCCGACGCCACCGGCCCCGATGAAATGGTACCGCGTGCCTGCGAGTTTCAAACGACTCATAATATCGGCCAGCGGGTCCGCGACCGCAACCGAGTGCGCCCGGGACCCGAGATTCTCCCTGCTCATGGCATCCTTTCCACTAAAGCGAGAACAGAAGGCTGAAGTGTCAAGGTTGCCGTGGGAAGGATGAAGAACCCCGATTTACCCAAGCCCTTCACACTTCAAACAACCCACTTCAGACTTCCCCTGCCTTACCATCGGCAGAGTCTAGCAAAAACCCACACCCAAAAAAAGGCTAAATCAGTACTGATGTGCGAAATCCCCGTGGCCCAAGACGACATGCCCCCCCGTCCAGAGATCCCATGCCCTGCCCCTAGCCCCGACCAGAATTACCCGGTCCATCGGGAAATATTGTTTTGTTTTTCTTGACTTGGTGTTATTCGGACGTTATTCTGCATTATGAGGTTGGATTTAACTAAGTGTATAGAGCAGCGAGATTGGCCCTAGCCCCGCGACGAACACCCTGCGGAGGGGAATCTTCTGTGAGACCAATTCAAACTCTGTGCGTCTAATTGAAAGGAAGGGAGATGGCCGCGCAACCACGCCGATACAGGCCCCCACTGAACATTTGTTCAAGAAAATCCCCCCCAACTAGGCTCGAAAGGAGAGCCAAGATCGTCTTGATCGGTCTGTTGACCGCCTTGGCGGCCTGGACGTCCCCCGTCGGAATCACAGCTCCGATCGGGGCTCCGACCCTCCCGCCGGCGCCTGAGGTGTCTCCCATCATTAGTTGGAGCTACCCGACGGACTTGGACGGCAACCGCATCCACGACGAGTTGGAGCAGAGCCTCGGACGAACGGGGGACTTGGTCATCGCGGAAGAAGCCCGAATCAAGGTAGAACTGATCTTCAGTGAGCCGGTGACGCAGGACCAGATCGATGCCTTCCTTTCGTTGGGCGGGCGAATCACTTATCTTTATAAGTCCCTCTCTTACGGCTGGAACGGTTCCATCCCGGCCGGTTATCTTTGTATGCTACCCGACTCAATGGGCGATACCCTGGTCCAAGTCGAGCCGGTGCATTCACTCAAGCCGCACATGGACATGGCGACCCAGACCGGTCGCGTCCGACCGATCTGGAAGGCCGGATTCGCCGGCCAGGCTACGGGCCTCAGCGGCGGCACCAACACCACCATCGGCTTTGTCGGCGGCGGCGTGGACGACGTCCACATGGATCTGAAAGAACGCTGTGTCTACTGGCAGGATTTCACCGACGACAACGAATTGTCCCCGGTCGATTTCGACGGACACGACACCGCCGTGGTGGGCGTCGCCGTCGGCTCCGGGCAAGCCGGCGGCGCGGAGGCGGGCGAGCTTCGCTACACCACGTCGGACGCCTACCCTTATCCGATTCACCTCGTCGAGCCGATCTCTCTGCCTGCCAACTCCGTTACCGTGACCTGCAAGGCCTTCTGGACAGGCGGCAACGCTGCGATCGATTTCCTGCGATGGAGACTCGGCACCGAAGGAACCGGACTGGCCCGGGTGGGCAATTACATGACAGGCAAGTCTCCTTTGACTCTGACCAACACGTTCACTCCGTCGAGTTCCGACGTGTTCGCCATCATGCTGTCCTACTACGGATCGCTGACGTTTCTCGACGGCGTCGTAATCAACACGACGGTTTCCTCTTATCCGGGAGTCGGCGACGGCTTCAACAAGTTCCGCGGAGTCGCCCCCGGCTGTAAGTGGGCGGCCGCCAAGGTCTTCGATCGCAACGGCAACACGGATGACGACATGTTCAAGGCCGCGCTTGATGATCTTGTCTCCCGTCGCGTTGCCAAAAACATCAAGATCATCAACATCAGCCATGGGCTGTACGATTCGCAAGGGTACCCGGCGGAAAGCGTTTCGCTCAGAAACAAGGTCAACTCCATCGTCAACAACGGCATCGTGGTGGTCACTTCCGCGGGCAACAGCGCGAACAGCAGCTACGAAGCCGACAGGAAAATGTCCGATCCGCCGCGGGCAGCCCTGGCCATCACGGTCGGCGCCAGCAGCGACCTGAATCTCCTCACGGACTACTCCACCTACGGATTCTTCAGCCCGCGAACCAATGCCGGAGAGGACTACAAACCCGATCTGATCGCCCCCGGCGGCTCGTCGCTTTGTACCTCGATCATGTCGGTGGATAGCAGTACCGCCGACGGTTACAACATGGATGAAGTGCCCGACGACTACACCAACCTGAGCGGAACTTCATTCGCCGCGCCCTTTGTCGCCGGCTGCGCCGCCCTGGTCATCGAAGCAATGGAAAAACAGGGTGTTCAGTGGAATTTCAATTCGTCGGACCAGCCGAGATTCGTGAAGATGTTGCTGTGCGCGACCGCCAGCGAAACCAACGCCAACCGTGAAGGCACGGACGCAGGCATCAACCCCGTCTTGAACCGGGCCGAACGAGGTCCCAACGCCTTCCCCGTCGGCAAAGACGCCCATGAAGGGTACGGCCTGATCAACCCGGACGCAGCAGTCGAGGCGATCTGTCAAAGCTATGTCCCCGGCGCAAGCGTCAGCGAAACGCTCGGTGGCGGCGTCACGGCGAAGCGCGTCTGGGCCCGGACGCTGCATTTCAAGGCCGGTGTAGACGTGGATCTCTCGCTGGATGTTCCGGCCGACGCCGATTTCGATCTGTCCCTGTATAGCTGGACCCCGAGCGACACCGGAACGCCTGTACTTCTGCGGTCGAGCACCACGCCCACTTCGGGTGAGGATGAAACCATCCAATACACTCCGACCTCCAACATGAAGGCTCTGCTGGTGGTCAAGCGGATTTCCGGCGCCGGCACTTTCACGCTCAAGTCGATCCAGGCAGGCCCACCGGTCGCCACCGACGTGCAGGCCAACGGCGGCATCAATTCGCCCGTGACCATCACGCTCAAGGCCACCGACGACGGCCGACCCAATCCGCCGGGAGCCCTGAGCTATACGATCGCGTCTCTGCCCCAGCACGGGCGCCTCGAATTTGTGAATGGCCCTGCGATCACCGCGGTTCCCGCAAAACTGACCCACCCCGCCGACAAGGTTGTCTATCGTCCCAGCCCGGATTGGGTCGGTGAAGACAGCTTCACCTTTTACGCTCATGACGGCGGCGTCGCCCCCCTGGGCGGTCAGTCGAATACGGCGACGGTGAGAATCACGATCGTTCGCGAGATCACCGTCGAGTACCAGGTGGCAGACAGCATGGACGACGCCTACTGCGTCAAGTGGGGCATGCAGCAATCGGTGGAGGAATCGGTTCTGCTGATCGGGCAATACGCCGCCGGGATGCGATTCCAAGGCGTCAAAATTCCGCAAGGCGCTTTGATCAAGAGCGCGACGTTGAAGGTCCGCTCGTGCACCAGCGGCCTGACCGGCACCTTGGACGGCATCCTCTATGCAGAAGCCGCCAACAATGCCGAAGATTTCAGCGAAAGAAAGATCTCCCAACTGACGAAAACCGAGGCCTCCGTGCCCTGGGTGTGGGGCGCCGATGCCCCGTGGACCGCCAGCACGTGGTACGACAGCCCTGACATCGCCAGCCTCGTCCAAGAGGTTGTCGATCGAAACGGATGGAAATCGGACAACGCGATGGTCATCATCTACTGGACCAAATCCTATTCCGGTAGCGACCGGAAGATTTGGGCCTACGATGGCAACCCGGCCCACGCAGCCAAACTGACGATTACCTACCAACCACAGTAATCCACAACCGCAAAGACGGACTAAAAAAGGTCCGCTCTCACGAACGAATCCCGCTTCCTATCAAAAAGCCCGGCCAAAGCCGGGCTTTTCAATTGCGCTTCGGGTTTCACGCTTCACGAAAATCGTTCTTCACAGTCCGGCAGCCTTTCGCAGAGCGTCAACCATATCGGTCTTCTCCCAGGTGAAGTTCGGGAGATTACGACCGAAGTGACCGCCATGGGAGGTGTCCTCAAAAATCGGACGCAGCAAATTCAGATGCTGGATCATGCCTTTCGGAGTCAGGGGGAACAGGTCGCAGACAATTCGGCTGATCTTGCTCTCGCTGATTTTGGCGGTGCCCTCGGTGTTGACCAACACGGAGATCGGCTCGGCCAGCCCGATAGCATAGGAGAGTTGAACCTCGCAGGCGTCGGCCAAACCGGCGGCCACAATGTTCTTGGCGATGTAGCGAGCCATGTAGCAGGCGGTACGATCCACCTTGGAGGGATCCTTGCCGCTGAAGGCGCCGCCGCCGTGACGGCCGCGACCACCGTAGGTGTCCACGATGATCTTGCGACCGGTCAGCCCACAGTCGGCCTTCGGGCCGCCCAGGACGAACCGACCGGTTGGGTTGACGTGGAACTTGGTACTCCGGTCGATCAGCTTGGCCGGCATCACCGGCAGGATGATATGCTCGATAACCTGGTTGCGCAGGTCGCGGTGCTTGATGTCCGGCGCGTGCTGCGTAGAGACCAGAACGGTGTGAATCCGTTTGGGCTTGTTGTTCTCGTATTCAACGGTAACCTGGCTCTTGCCGTCGGGGCGCAGCCAAGGAAGCTTCTTGGACTGGCGCAACTTCTCCAGACGTGTCGTCAACTTGTGGGCCAGTAGGATCGGCATCGGCATCAACTCCGGCGTCTCCCGACATGCGTAACCGAACATCAGCCCCTGGTCGCCGGCGCCCATTTCCTTATGCAGGCCCTGGCCTTCGGTAACGCCTTGAGAGATGTCCGGGCTTTGGCGGCTGACCGCGATCAGCACACCGCAATGATCGTAATGGAAGCCTAATTCCGGGTCGTCGTAGCCAATCCTCTGGATCGCGTCGCGGGCCACCTGGGCGATATTCACCGTGGCGTTGGAGGTGATTTCACCGGCGACGACGACGATGTCGTTCTTGACTAGAGTCTCGCAGGCGACCCGGCTGGCCGGGTCTTGCGCAAGCATCGCGTCAAGAACGGAGTCGGAGATGCGATCCGCCACCTTGTCGGGATGGCCCGTCGTCACCGATTCGCTGGTGAACAGATGGCTGTGCATGTCGCAGTTGGGATTCGTAACGTTCATTTTCTTGACCATCCCTTTGGATTTCCTCACTCTAGAGTTTCATGATAAACGATTTCAAGAGGGACCACGCAATCGCCCTCGTCGAGCAAAGCTCGAATGGTAAGTCGCTTCGGCGCCACCGTCAAGAGGAAATCATCCGCAGGCAGCCTGCAGCCTGCGAGGTACAACCGTGTTTGCCGGAGGGACCTGTCGACCTGTCATCCCGGATCATTTCCCTTTTCCCATGACCCAGAAGGCCTCCTCTTTCGGCGTGGTCCTGGCCTCGAAGCTATCGGGGGAGTATCCGTAGACGTCGGTGAGGATCTCGTACTTGCGCCGCCAGATGTCCTGCGGCAATCGGATCGTGGTGTCGCAGTTGGCGGCCGGACGGGGCAGGTACTTGCCGCCGCCGTCCTCGTAGGCGAACATCCAGAGATCTCCGGTCCAGACGCGTTCGCTCTCTCGCAGGGCGAGCACCGCTTTGGCCACTTCCTCGTGCCGTCGATGGCGGGCGTATTCACCCCAGAGGCTGTGCGTGAGGACCAGGTCGTAACGATGGGCGGGAAGCAGATCCATGATCGTGTCCTCGACCTCGATCGTCCGCAGGGGCTTTTGCCCGGGCCCGTCGTCCAGATCTCCCAGAATTCCCAGGGCCTTGTACGCTTCCATGGCCTTGTGGAACCTCGATGCGCGGTTCGGATCGCTCTTATGGGTCAGTGCCACTACCGTCCAGCAACTATCGGGGTGCATAAGGAGCGTGCCCCCCGCCCAGAGCGTTTCGTCGTCGGGATGCGCGACAATCACAAGGCAGTTGACATGTTCATAAGTCAACCGTCCCATGGCGTTCTCACTCATAAGACCCTCGGAACTTGCATCTTCGATTGGCCCGTTTCGACTGCGCGGTCGAAATCGTTTCTCTACGCTCGGACCAGTTTGCCTCCCGGTTGGCCTTCGGCGCCGATGGCCTTGAGAAAATGTTTTTCAACATGCCTCTCGATCTCCTCTCGCTCGGCCTTTGTACCCTTGACCAGAGGGATCTGGCCGCCAGCGTACGTCTGATGACCTCCCCCGGTTCCCTTCCGCGCGACCATGTGCTTCATAACTTTGCCCGCCAGATTGCCCTCCTGCGACGTGCGAAGCGACAGGATCATCTTGTCCTTCCAATAGCCGGTACAAAGGGTCCAGGTGGTTTCGTCCTCGCGGAGTAGCAGATCCGCTACTTCGGCAATCATGTCGGGATTGTCCACATCGCCCAGCTCCGTGATGATGGCGGGCCCCTGCACACGGGCGTTCTTCAGGGCATCGGCCAGCATCTGGTAGTACACTCGCGGCACCTTGCCCCGCTGAATTTCGCCGATCATGCGATTGTTGGCGAAGGGGTATAGGAACTCGATAGCGTCAATATCGGCGCGAGAGGCTTCCCGCCCCAAGTCCTGCGTGTCGGATCGAATTCCGTACAGCAACGCAGTCGCCAGAGGCGTCTCCGGAGTGATGCCCGCCTCGATGAGGTATTCGACCAAAATCGTGGAGGTAGCCCCGTAACTGCTGCGGATATCCGTGAACTCAACGGTCCGCGTCAGTCGCCGGATGGGATGATGATCGATCACGATGTCCGGCAATACCCCCTCCGGCAGCGAATTGTTTCCCGTCCCAGGTTGTGTATCCACCATCGCCACCAGATCATATTTGTCGTACGCCAGTTCCGCGTAACACCGCAGGTTCAGCCCTAGGTACTTGACGAGGGCCCGGTTCTCCCCCCGCCCGACCGCGCCACAACAAACGATCGAGCACTGAAGATTGCCCAGATTGTTCGCCAGCTTTCGAAGAGCGACCGCCGCCGCCAGGCTGTCAGGATCCGGGCTGTCCTGCATTCCGATCAACAGATAAGTCTTGCCGACCAGCAATTCGGTCAGCCTCTGCAGTTTCGATCCGGTCTTTTCTGCCGCTTTCATGCTTGGGATTGTACCGACAACAGGCCCTCGTGACCAGACCTTTGCCCCTACTTGCCTTTACGAAAAGGCCTCAACAGGCCCAGAAAAGCGGAGTCGTGCCAGGGTTTCTGCGCCGGAAACACCCCCTTCTCCACCGAGTCTACCTCTTCGATGGAGTAGAACGCCTGGGGATTGAAGGTCTTGACCAACTCGATTACCGTCCCGGCCTCCCGACGCGGCACGATCGTGAAAACAATCTGGACCGGTCCGTTGGCCCCCTGGCCGTCGATGGCGGTGACGCCGTACTGCCTGCCACGAAACTGTTCAACCAGATCCCGGGCAGGTTTGGGTGTGATCACCCGAATGAGCACCATCCCCAACGAAAGTCTCTCGGCGATCAGCAACCCGACAAAATTGCCCGTCGCAAATCCCCCTGCGTAGGCGATGTAGCAGACGGGGTTCGTCAGGTTCTGCATGATCTGCCCGATGACCAGGATCCAGATGAGCACCTCGAAGAAACCTGCGATCGGCGCCAGGTACTTGAAACCGCGAGCGACTAGGATCAGACGTACGGTTCCTACCGACACGTCGGTGATGCGAGCCAGAAAAATCAACAGGGGCAGAACCACCCAGGAATACACCGGCGTATCGGGAAACAAAAACGCTATTACAGCCATCTTCTTCTTCGGAAATAGGCCACCATGATTGCGGCGATGATCAACATCAGCAGCAGAACCGCCGGATACCCCCATCGCCACTCGATTTCCGGCATATATCGGAAGTTCATTCCATATACGCCGGCGACGAAAGTCAAGGGAATGAAGATCGTCGCGATCATCGTCAGCACTTTCATGATCGCGTTGGTTCGATTGCTGATACTGGAGAGGTACACGTCGAGCATCCCCGCGACAACGTCGCGGAAGCCTTCGATCGTATCGATGATCTGGACCGTGTGATCGTATACATCGCGAAGGTAGATGCGGGTCTGACTGGAAATCAGGGGAGATTCGTCCCGCTGCATGGCGTTGATCAGTTCCCGCAAAGGCCAAACGGATCGGCGCAGCGACATCATCTCCCGCTTGAGGGCGTGGATCTGACGCGGCAACCCCTCCGTCGGACGTTCGATCAATTCGTCCTCGAGCCCATCGATCTGCTCCCCGATCCTCTCCAGAATAACAAAGTACCCGTCCACGATGGCGTCGATCAGCGAATAGGCCAGATAATCGGAGCCCATTTTGCGAATCCTGCCTTTGGCCAAACGGATTCGATCCCGGATCGGATTGAAGATGTCGCCCACGTTTTCCTGGAAGGAGATGACGAAATTGGAACCGAACACGATGCTGATCTGCTCGCTTTCAATCGCGTGATTCGCATAGTTATACGTGAGCATTTTGAGCACAATGTAGATGTATTTGTCGTAGTTGTCGAACTTCGGACGTTGGCCTGCAGTGGCAATGTCTTCCAGGATCAGAGGGTGCAGATCGTACGCCTTGCCGATCTTCTCGATGATCGGAATGTCGTCGATCCCGTCGATGTTGATCCAGGTGACGGTTTGGGTATCCTTGAACGCAAAGCACTCCTCGACTGTGGCCCCCTGCTTCTCCTGGAAACTGTTTTCGTCGTAATCCATGTACGTGATGAGAACGGCCTGCTCGCGTTTCTCGCCGATGTGGACGAGGGTCCCCGGCGGCAGGCCGGACTTTTTCGTCCGCCGATTGAGGGCCGCGTTGCGTCGCTTGGACTTACCTCCCATTGCCTCAGTCCCCCAGCGGATTCTTCGTCGCGTCTCGATTCTCCATCGCGACGCGCAACGGCGCCGCCTGGCCGGCCTTGTCCTGGCCCAGGTACACCGTTCGGTGCGGGAATGGGATCTCGATCCCCAGTTCGTCGAATCGTTTCTTGAGTCGGCGGTTGAATTCGCGTCCGACGCTCCACTGCTTGATCGGTTTGGTCTTGGTCCTGGCGCGGATGACAACCGCGGAATCGGCGAACCGGTCCAGGCCGAGGATCTCAATGGGTTCGAGAATATCCTGTGCGTAGACCGGATCGCTGCGAAGGCTTTCATCGACTTGGCGGATCACGTTGATGACCTCGTCCACGTTTTCCCGATAGGCGACCCCGATATCGAAGACATACCGCGACCAATCTTTCGTCATGTTGGTGACGATGTCGATCTTGCCGTTGCGAACGTAATGCACGTTGCCCGCCAGGTCGCGAAGCACAACCATCCGCAGGTTCAGCCGTTCAACAAGTCCGCTCTTGCCCGCGATCTCGACCACGTCGCCCACGCGGATCTCGTCGTCGAGCAAGATGAAGAACCCGCTGATGACGTCCTGGACGAGGTGCTGGGCGCCGAAGCCGACGGCCACGCCCAGGACGCCGGCGGCCGCCAGGACCGGACCGATCTCGATCCGCAATTGCGACAGGATCATCAAGACTGCGACGGTGACAATCGTGGCGCTGAGAAGGTAACCGAGGACCGAACTGAGCGTGTCGGCCCGCTTCTTGTACTCCTCGTCCATCGCTTTTCGACGACCGAGGAAAGAAAACAGCCGCGCCGACGCCGCGCCGGAGAGGCGGATGCCGATGTACATGAAGACCAGGATGACCGCGATCCTCGCGCCGTGGGCGGCGAGCCATTTACCGACCAGGGAAGCGTACGTCGAAATGCTGCTGTCCATTCGAAGACACTCCTTGCTGCGAATCCCTGCTTCAAACCGCCCCAGCGGCGATCAGCCGTCGTTGGGCTCGCCCGGCGTCGTTGTCGGCGGTGCGACGACCGGCCCGGCAGCCGCGGCCTTGAGAAGCTCTTCAATCTGCTTTCGCTGCTCGGCCACCACAGCGTTGAGCTCTGTGACCTGTTTCTGAAGAACCGCCACGGTGCTGGCCTGGCTGCTGACTCGGGCCAATGATTCCTGCGTCTTCTGCGCAAGCTCCAGGGCCTCGTCTCGTTCGTCGTGGGCCGCCGCGAGCTGCGACTGAAGCTGATCGCGGACCTTTTGAACGGCGATCAGTTCGTCCTTGAGCTTAGCGATCTCCTTGTCTGCCAGCGTAAGCGTGTGCTTCAGTTGTTGTACAACGGTCTTGGCCTCCCTCGCTTCCTGCTGCGCTTTTTCCACCGCGGCCTTGTCGCAACCGGCAAAAAAAGCGATGGAACAGAGAGTGAAGGAGAGAAAACAAATCTCGGACAATGCACGACAAGACACCCCCCGGTCCTTCACGCGTGGTCCCTTGGCGACCCTCCCCCCCTCCCAGTTACCCATCATCATTCTCATTGAGACTCTCCTGCAAGCACCGGCTCGTAGATCTTGCTCCAGCGTCTGAGGGGTCTGCTTTCCCAGAGGCGCCGATGATAGACGCAACTGGCGATCAGGGGCAGCACCGAAGTGGCTTCCGCAAAAACCATTTGCTCGTAGCTCGTATCCACCTTGCCCCACGAAGCGGCTTCTTTCAGCGTCGAGCTGGAACAGGCCCCGTCTCGGACATCAGCGACGGTGATCTGCACGGCGTACTTGTGCGCGTCGACCTCGTAACCGAGGACCTCCGCGCAAACAACCGTATCCTGGGCGAAATTCTTCGGGACGCCGCCGCCGATCATGAACAAGCCCGATGCCCCCGACCGCAACTTGATCTCCGTCAACTCCCGGAAGTCTTTAACCGAATCGATCGAGATATGGCGATCCAGATTCTCCACCTGGTGCTTGACCAGCCCGAACCCGGCGCTGGAATCGGAAAACGCCGGGCAAAAGATCGGCACATCCCGCTCGTACGCCGCTTGGACCAACGAATCCTTCTTCTTGCCGTGCATCATGAGGTACTTGCCCATCTCTCGGATAAACTCGCGCGAGGAGTATGGGCGCCGTTCCAGGCCGTTGGCAATCTCCTTGATCGTGTTGTCGCAGACCTGGAGCTGCTCCTCATCGATATACGTATCGTAGATTCTGTCGATATAAAGCTCTCGGAGCTTTTTATCGTCCACCGCCGCGCTTCCTCTGTAGTGCCGGAAACCCAAGGCCTCGAAAAAGTCCATGTCGACGATGGTCGCCCCGGTGGCCACAATGGTGTCCACCATGTTGTGACGAACCATGTCGATATAGATCTGCATACACCCGGCGGCGCTGGTGCTGCCGGCGATGCACAGGATGATCGTGCAGTCCTTGTCCTGGAGCATTTGATTGAAGATGTCGGCCGCTCGGGCGGTGTCTCGGGCCGTGAACGACATCTGACGCATGGAATCTACGATTCGCGTCGAATCGAAGGCCTTGATGTCGACATGCTGAATCGGGTCGCGAAGAAGTTCTCTCTTTTCCATCGTTGCAGCCTCGCAAACAATTCGAAACGCAGTGTCATCCCGCTCGGGGCCCCAGTTTGTAAGTGAGAATCTTGAAGATCAGCTTGGCCGCCAGGAACTCAGGGGCCCACGTACTCTTGACCGGGCACATCTCGACGACGTCAAGCCCCACAACCGTCCTGCGTCGACATACGGCCTTCATCAAAGCCAAGACTTCATACCACAGCAGCCCCCCCGGCTCGGGCGTCCCTGTAGAGGGCATGATCGACGGGTCGAATACGTCCAAGTCGATTGTGATGTACACCCGGTCGGTGAGCCTGGCTACGACCTCGTCGATCCAGGAGGTGCGGCCCTGGATCTTCTCGGCGAAGAACACCTGGCCCGGCGCCATGGACGACTTCTCGGAGACATCCATGCTGCGGATGCCGACTTGGGTGATCGGACAGAGCTCCCGCGCCCTGGCCATCACACACGCGTGGTTGTTGGGAGAACCCTCATATTCGTTTCGCAGATCGGAATGGGCGTCGAGTTGAAGGACGCTCATGCCCGAAAACCGGCTCGCATGCGCCTGGATCGCACCGATGCTCACGGAATGCTCTCCGCCGACGAGAACGACAAATTTGTCGTTCGCCAGGTGAGTTGCGACCTGATCCCGAACGATCTCCACCATCTTCTCCGGGGGTTCATCGCCCTTGACCACCGGCCCGGCTGTGTAAATTCCATGTAAATAGACCTGCGAATCAGTCTCGATGTCGTATAACTCGACCGTCTGGGAAGCCCGGATGATCGCCTCGGGCCCCTTGTCGGCCCCCTTCATCCACGTACTGGTCAGATCGTACGGCACCGGGAGTATGACCACCCGGGAGTCGGCCAGACTACTGTACTCGGGCGGAAGGCCTCCAAAGTTGTTGTCAAGGATCTCGCTCATGGCATCATCTCCCCAAAGTGGTAGATCCCCTGTCCGCAGGACACAGGTACACACGGAATGCAGGTCATTCCCAAAGCTCAGAAACCCCTTCCGGAGTTACTGGGAGCTGTGGCGCGACGGGGCGTCGTCGTCGAACAAGAACATAGCGATCGCCACCGTCGTCGTCCAGAGGTCTCTCTGGCCCTTGGCGGTCTGCGTAATGTTCGACGTACGGATGATCAGGCCGCTGGACCGATAGACCTGTTCTTTCTCCGACCAAGCCTTGTTCGGATCCACTTCCAGACCGAGTGTGGTTCCCAGCATCCCAGCGGCCAAGTCTTCAGACAGGTCCGCCGCTTCTTTTTCGTTCATGCCGTGGCCATGCACCTCGCTGAGATATCCCCACTTGCTTTCGTCCTTCGGCACCGCGATGCCTACGGACGAGGCGACCAAACGGCCGTGTTCGTCGGTATCCGACCGCGCCATGACACAGTAGCAGATCCCGCCCGGGGTCAGAAGATCCAGCCCCTTTTCCCGACTGATAATCTTGCAGTGCGGCGGCAGAATCGACGAAACCTGCACCAGGTTCTGCTGAGCCACGCCGGCCTTGCGAAGCGCTTCCTCAAAACTCTTGAGTTTGTACTTGTGCCGACCAACACCTTTGGTCAGGAAGACCTTCGTGGGAACCAGGTTCTTCATGTTCACCTCCCGCAAACGACCATGGAATCCAATAACCGAACACCTGCTTTACCGGGGTCCAGCTTGCGAATTATAGATAGCAAGCGCTCTTTGGCAATGAAAAACCTCAGAACGCCAGAAATGGACGCGCTTTTTCCAACCTGGCGCCGGCCCTTCGGATCTGCTCAAGGCCCTGCAAACGCTGCCTCCGTCGCAGTTCGAGAATGCGACGAACGGTCGTCGGCCCCAAACCCGGGACTCGCAACAGCTCCCACCGGGAGGCCTTGTTCACATGAACCGGGAAGAACTCCGGATGCCGCAAGGCCCAGCTCTCCTTCGGATCGGTTTCCAGCGAAAGGAATCCTCGCTCGTCGTACGGGATGTCCGCGTCGGTAAAACCGTACTTGCGTATGAGAAAATCCACCTGATAGAGCCGATGTTCGCGCATCAACGGATCGCCTGATCCCTCGGACGTCCCGGCCTGTTCCGGCTGCGAAGGCGGTTGGGTCGATAATGTCGGTTCTCCCACCCCTTGCTGATATGCGCTGAAATAGATGCGGTTCATCCGAAGCCGGTCGTAGAGTCCCCACATGTACTTGACGATCTCGGCGTCCGACTCGCCCGCCGGACCGACGATGAATTGCGTGGTCTGCTTGACCCGCGAAAACCGTGAGCCCTGGGCCGTCAGCTCGCTGATCCGCTTGATTGGACGAATGATGTCGCGCAGATAATCCTTGCGGGTCGAGAGCCGCGCCAAGTGCTTGGCGCCGGGCGTCTCGATATTCAGCGACACAGCACTGGCCAACGAGACCGCCTCGTCGATCGCGGCGTCGCTGGCGCCGGGGATGACTTTGAGGTGAATATAGCCCTTGAACCGATACTTGGCGCGAAGGATTCGAGCGGTGGCGTTGAGCCGTTCCATCGTCGCGTCCGGCGTGCCGATGACGCCCGAGCTGAGGAACAAACCGAAGACCTCCCGGCGGTTATAATAGTCCAGAAACACACGCGAGGTCTCGTCCGGGCTCAGCGTGCATCGGCGGATGTCTTGGTTCTCCCGCAAAGGACAATACTTGCAGTCGTTCGCGCAGACGTTGGAAATCAGCGTCTTGAGCAGGACGCTGGTGCCGCCGTGGGGCAAGGTCACAGGATAGATCCACCGCCCCTGGCCGCCCCGCTTGCGGCGCTCGTTCTGTCGGGTACCGCAGGCGCAGGCCAAATCGTACTTGGCGTCGTCGCTGAGAATTTCCAGCTTTCGCTGCGTGTCCGGCTTGGAGATGACCCCGACCATGGAACGAGAATATGAAGCGTGAGGTTTGAAGTGTCAAGGGCCAAGTGTTCGGAAACGGGATTCACCGTCCTTCCGACAGGACCCGTTCAACGGGTTCTTCGCGCAGTTCGCTGCGGGGTCCCGGCCGCAACACCTTGGCGCCCAGACACATCAACAGTACCGTAACCAACACGGTTAGAACCAGACCGGCCCAGAAAAACACGCGATAAACCGGCACAGTCGGGCCTTCCCCTCGTACGTAGGCGACAACTTCCGCGAATGAGCGCAACCCCGCGCCTATATACACAAACATGATCATCGCCGGTGCCACCCCGATCACCGTGCCCAAGAGGTATTTCCAAAAAGAAATCTTCGTCAGGCCAAAGGCATAATTCAGGATCGCATAGGGAGCGATCGGACTTAAACGACTCAAAAACACCACCACCAATCCATTCTCGTCAACCGCGTCGTCGAGAGCGGTGAATCGGTGGCTACCGGCGATCCGACGGACCACCCAATCCCGTGCCGCCAGCCGCCCGATCCAGTACGCCGCACACGCCCCCGCGATACCCCCGGCCATCGCGACCAGACTGCCTTTGAGAACGCCAAACAAGATGCCCGCCGCCAGTGTTGGAATTGATGCGGGAAAGAGGAACACACAAAAGACGACATAAACGCCGATCAGAGCGAATGGTCCCAAAGGCCCCAGAGCCGCCATGCGTTCGAACAATCTCACCAACCAAGGGAAAACGGGCAAAACCGACGCTGTAACTACCGCCGCGGTCAAAACCGTGGTAAACACCACCAGCCTGACTTTTCCGACCGCCATAGCCCGGCCCGGTCCCTCGCGTCACAGATTTCGATTCTTCCGACACAAGCATACCGCACTCGTGCGTTCGATCCGAATGATGTTCGGGTCTTCAAAGCTTGGTCGGGTCCAGGATCACGTGCTTGATGCTCTTGCGAAGATAAGTATAGGTGATGTGAACGGTTGCGTCCGACGTCTGGATCACGGCGGGATAAGAATACTCGCCGGGGTTGGTCTCCAGATCCAGTTTCACCTCCCACTGCCTGCCATCCGGCGAAACCGCCACGCTCAACGGCGTGCGGCCCTTGGGCGTGTTGTTGAAAACCAGCAACTGACGACCATCTTTCAGCGTGACTGCGTCGATCCCGGAATTCGGATTGGGCAACCGCGTGAGCGTCATCCGGCTCCAGGATCTGCCGCCGTCCTGCGACCAGCATTCTGCGACAAAACCGGTGCCCCGTGTGCGACAGAGCATCTGGAGCCAGCCATCCGGATGGGTCAGAATCGTCGGCTGAATCGCCCCCATGGTCACAGGATCATTGAGCGGACCGACCACTTCCCAGTTCTCCAAGTCGTTCGTAATCTCCACATGGACCCGCCACCCTGCGTGCTCGCTGCTCGACGGACACAGAATCCTGCCATCCGCAAGCTGTACAGCCTTGTTCTTGATCGGTCCCATCACATGCGGTGGCAACCGCCTGCGGTCCTTCCACGTTCGCCCGCTGTTCTCGGAGACCATTTGTTCACCCCACCAACTGCTGGGTGTAGGACCCACCTTGAAAAAGAGAACTAGAGGCCCTTGGCGAGGCTGAAACAGCACAGGATTCCAGCACGGAAAACGCTTCTGAGGCGACATGACGCCGTCGGCCACCTCGACCGGACGTGACCAAGTTCCGTTCCCCCAACACGAGACCCAGATCCCCACATCCTCCTTGCCCTCGTCGGCGCCGCCAAACCAGGCTGCGACGAGCTGCCCATCGTGAGTCTCCACAATGGTCGATGCATGACAGCCCGGCGTTGGGGGGTTCTCCACCGGAAAAATCAATTCCGCCCGTTCCACCGCCTGGGAGCTCGCACGATTCTCTGCCGCTACCATCGAAGTTCCCCCAATCGATATCGCAGCCAACAACAACACGCACTCTCTCATCGCGGCGCCTCCGACTATTTTTTGTGGTTTGAGAGATCTGAAGCAACGCGTAATTACAGCCATGCTACCCCTCGTCGGCGTTGCAGTAAAGCATCTATGTGGCAACAAGCCGGACGATGATGGATCGGCGAACAGGAAAAGGCGTTTCCCCCAAGATACTTCGACACTATAATCTGAGGATCGCTTCCCGGGGTGGAGCATCTTTTTGTGGTGTTGTTATTTTTCGGGTGGATACCCTTTGGCCGGATTGACATTCTTGATCATGTTCCTGCTGCTGATCGCCCTCACCGCGATCGTCCCACAGATACTACGCCGTTTCCACGTGCCCGGCGTGGTCTCGATCCTGTTGATCGGCATCCTGATCGGCCCCAACGGCATCGACCTGATCCGAAAGCTCAACCATTTCCTGGGACGAGGCTATCCGACCGATCAGCTCTACCTCGTAGTCGAAGCGATGGGCCTGCTGGGGCTGGTGTTTCTCATGGCCCTGGCGGGGATGGAAGTAAACCTGCGAATCCTCTTGTCGGAAAAAAGAGTGGTCGGCTGGCTGAGCCTGCTGACCTTCTCGATTCCCGCCCTCGCCGGCTACTTCGTCTATTCGCTGTTTGAGCCGCAGGACGGCATCGGCAAATGGGTGTATGCATCCCTTTTCGCCTCGCACTCGGTGGGCATCGTCTTTCCCATCATCCGCGAACTGAAGGTCATGAAAACCCGCTTCGGCGTAGCGGTCCTGGCCTCGACCGTCATCACCGACATCGCCAGTCTGATCCTGCTGGCGGTCTGCATTCAATTGAAACGACACCAGATCCCCTCCCGCGTGGCGGGAAGCATCTCGATCTTCGACCACATCGACCCGACTGTGCTGGGGCCCTGGTTCATCGTCACGTTCATTGCGGTGGTGCTGGCCTATATCGGCCTATCGCTCTGGCTGGTCCCGGTGGCCGCGCGCACCATCTTCGATCGACTCCATCCCCACGACGACACCCGACTTACGTTCTTCCTCATGGGCGTGCTGGTGGTGGTGTTCCTGGGCGAGTTGATCGGGGTAAGCATCATCGTGGGCGCGTTCATCGCCGGCATGGCGGTGGTGCGAGCCCCGGCGTTTCACGACAAGGGCCACATCTTGCACAAAAAGATCGAAGGCGCCGGTCACGGCGTGCTGATCCCCTTCCTGTTCCTGACAATCGGCATGAAAACCGATATGAGAATCCTCTTCTCCGCCTGGGAAAACAGCGCGATCGTGCTCGCAACCGTCGCCGGCTTGGTGGTCAGCAAGGTCGGTTCTGGCTGGCTGGCGATGTGGGTGTCGGGATTCACGCACAAGAAAGGCCTCTGCGCGGGCCTGATGACTGTTCCCCAATTGTCCGCGACGTTGGCCGCGGCGGCAGTGGCCCTGGAGCTCGACATGATCCGGCCGGAGTTCTTCAATGGAATCGTCTGCCTCTCGATCGCCACGACGATCCCCGTTCCCATGCTGGTCCATCTCCTGATCACGAAGGGGAATATCCAGTTCGATGAGATCCAGGATATCCAGCCGGAAACCATCGCCGAGATCGAATTGGAGGACGAACTGGCTTGAACACCGTGCAAGGCTACATCTTCGACATCCGACGGTATGCAATTCATGATGGGCCGGGAATTCGAACGGCTGTGTTCTTTAAAGGCTGCCCCCTTCGATGTCGATGGTGCCACAATCCCGAAAGCTGGAAACCCGATCCCGAGCTTGGCCTTCGGCGCAATCGATGCGTTAAGTGCCGACACTGCATGGAGATATGTGAGCAACAGGCCATTACGTTCACCGAGATCGGCCCTGTGGCCGCCCCCCAAAAATGCACCCTGTGCGGCAAGTGCGTCGGGGCCTGTCCGAACAACGCCTGGGAAATCATCGGACGAAAAGCCACTGTAGAACAGGTGATGGCAGAGATCTGTAAGGACATCGTGTTTTACGATCAGTCCGGTGGCGGCGTGACCTTCTCCGGGGGCGAGCCACTCATGCAGCCCGAGTTTCTGCTGGCCCTGCTGGACGCCTGCCGGGCTGAGGAAATCCACACTGCCGTCGACACAAGCTGCTATGCCAAGCCGGAGTCTCTGAACCGGGTGGCCGAGAGGACGAGCCTGTTCCTGTGCGACATAAAACATATGAATAGTGAACTGCACGAACAGTACACCGGTATACGCAACGACGGAATTCTGGAGAACATCCGGATGCTCGCCGAAGCCGGCAAGAAAATCTTCGTTCGGATCCCGATCATCCCCGGCTTCAACAGCGACCGAACGAACATCGAGCAGACAGCTCTGTTCATCCAGTCGTTAAAAACGGTTCGTAGGGTAGATATCCTGCCCTATAACCCTGGCGGCCTCGAAAAGGCCCCCCGGTTGGCGGAACGGGTCAATTTGATGGAGGCCCGGACGCCGGACGATGGTACAATGGACAAAATTGCAGGCATCTTTCGAAATCACGGATTCGAGGTCAGAATCGGCGGTTGAGGGACAAAAGAAGATAGTGGTCCCAGAGTTGAAAAGAAAGAGGTGGGCGACAGGACAAAGGGTTCTCGCCAACACGTCCCTGTGTGGCTCTCCCTGTGATCCTGGGTCCTCTGGGGCGTTCAATCTACAGGTGGGTTGCTATGATGAGCGAACGAGTCGCCAGATTGCGACGACAGAGCGTTGAGACCAAGCCATACATCTCCGCCGAGAGAGCGGAGTTGATAACCGATTTCTATCAGAGCGATGTCCCCATGCGGGAGTCCGTGCCGGTGACTCGGGCTCTGGCCTTCCAGCACCTGATGAAACATAAGATCATATGCATCAACGAAGGGGAGCTGATCGTCGGCGAGAAAGGCCCCGCTCCCAAAGCGACGCCGACCTACCCCGAATTGTGCTGCCACAGCAGCCAAGATTTACAGATCCTCAACGACCGGGAAAAAACCTCCTATGCTGTTTCGGAGGACGTCAAGCGGGTCTACCGCGAAAAGATCATCCCCTTCTGGTCCGGCAAAACCATGCGAGAGAAGATGTTCCGCGCGATGGACAATCAGTGGTTGGCGGCCTACGAGGCCGGTATGTTCACCGAGTTCATGGAGCAGCGGTCGCCCGGACACACCGTCTGCGACAACAAGATCTATCGCAAGGGCATGCTCGACTTCAAAGCCGAAATCCAGCAAAGCCTCGACAAGCTCGATTACCTGAACGATCCGCAGGCCTACGCCAAACAGGAAGAGCTCAAGGCTATGCTCATTTGCGCCGACGCTCTGATCCATTTCGCCGAACGCCACGCGGAGAAAGCCCGGGAGTTGGCGGCCAAGGAATCCGATCCACAGCGAAAAGCCGAGCTTCAGCGGATCGCTGAAGTTTGTTCCCATGTCCCGGCTCATCCCCCGCGGAACTTCTGGGAGGCCCTGCAATACTATTGGTTCGTGCACTTGGGCGTCACAACCGAAATGAACCCCTGGGACTCTTTCTGTCCGGGGAGACTCGATCAACATCTCTACCCCTTCTACAAAAAAGACCTGGAGGAAGAGACGCTGACCCGGAAACAGGCAGAGGAATTGCTTCAGTGTTTTTGGATCAAATTCAACAATCAGCCGGCCCCGCCGAAGGTGGGAGTCACCGCCGCCGAGAGCGGTACGTACACCGACTTCGCCCAAATCAACAGCGGCGGCCTGAAAGAGGACGGCTCCGACGGTGTCAATGAGGTAACGTACCTGATCCTGGACGTGATCGAGCAGATGCGGCTGGTGCAGCCCAGTTCCTCGATCCAAGTCAGCAAGAAGAACCCCGACCGGTTCATCAAACGAGCCGCCAAGATCATCCGCACCGGCTTCGGTCAGCCTTCGGTCTTCAACTGCGACCTAATCGTACAGGAACTGATCCGCATGGGCAAATCCCTCGCGGACGCCCGCAATGGCGGCTCCAGCGGCTGCGTCGAGGTTGGCGCGTTCGGCAAGGAAGCCTACATCCTCACCGGCTATTTCAATATCCCCAAGGTACTCGAACTGACCCTCAACAATGGCGTGGACCCACGAACCGGCAAGCAGATCGGCCTGGTGACCGGCGACCCCGAGCAATTCGGCTCTTTTGAACAGCTCTTCGAGGCCTTCCGCCGACAGGTCAACCACCTGATCGACGTCAAGATGCGGGGCAACAACATCATCGAGCGGCTCTACGCGACGTATATGCCCGCCCCCTTCCTCTCGATCCTGATCGACGACTGCATTGCCAAAGGCCAGGACTACCACGACAGCGGCCCCCGCTACACGACCAATTATATTCAAGGGGTCGGTATCGGTACGATCACCGACGCCCTGGCCGCGATCAAGTACCACATCTACGATCGAAAGACTCTCGCGATGGGCGAATTACTGGTGGCGCTCAAGGCCAACTTCGAAGGCCACGAGCCTCTTCGACAAACGCTCCTGCACAAGACCCCCAAATACGGCAACGACGATGATTACGCCGATGAGATCATGCGGGCGGTTTTCGAGACGTACTTTGAAGCGGTGGACGGCCGCCCCAACACTAAAGGCGGAAAGTACCGCGTCAACTTACTGCCGACTACGGTGCACGTCTACTTCGGGTCGGTCATAGGCGCGACGCCCGATGGCCGCAAGGCAGGTCTGCCCCTTTCGGAGGGTATCTCGCCCGTCCAGGGTGTGGACCGCCAGGGCCCGACCGCGGTACTCAAGTCCGCAGCCAAGATGGACCACGGCCGCACCGGCGGCACCCTGTTGAACATGAAGTTCACGCCCGCCTTGCTCGAAGGCGAAGATGGCCTGGACAACCTGACCCAACTGATCCGGACCTATTTCCGCCTGGACGGGCACCATATCCAGTTCAACGTGGTGGACGCCGAGACACTGCGCAAGGCCAAGACCCGCCCCGAGGAATATCAAAACCTGATCGTCCGCGTAGCCGGCTACAGCGACTACTTTGTGGATCTCGGGGAAGCCCTGCAGAACGAGATCATTGAACGTACCGAGCAAAAGGGGTTCTGACGGATTCTTGGCTAGGCGAAGGCTGGGTATGGCCCGTCAACGACTGATGACATCTGGCATGTTCGTAAGTCGTGCCCATTTCGCAAATTGACAGTCATGTCGATGGCGGCTAAACTCCTGATGTCATGGTCGCGATTGTCGAAAACAAGCGGACGACGTTGGCAGAGTCGTGCCATTGCTATGGCTGCACATATCGATCAACTATCCAAGATCGTCCGTTTCCGGAATCGAATCATCCACGGTTACGACACAGTCGATGACGCCACCGTGTGGGGCATTGCCGACCAGTATCTGCCGCGATTGCTTGCCGAGGTCGAGTTGTTCCTTCGAGAACCGCAAGGCGAGTCAGGCAGATCGGCTTGATCGCAGATATCACGACTTCACAATCATGGTGAGAGGTGCCGCATGAGAAGGCTTTTGCCTTTGCAGGTTGCCGCGTTGCTGTTCGTTTCCTGTCTGGGCTGCGCGGTGAATCCGCAACAGAAGGAAGCTGCACAGGTCGTTCAGGTTCACGTGGCCAAGGTCGAGCCGCTGACCACGCAGGCCAATCGGATGTACTGGGAGGCGACCACGACGGGCAAGCCGGAGAAGTTCCAGGAATTGGAGCGGCTTCAGGTCCAGGCCAAGCAGGTCTTTGCCAATCTCGATGACTTCAACCGGATTAAGACGCTTCGGGAGCCGGGCCAAGTCCGCAACGCGCGTCTGGCACGCCAAATTGAAAGACTCTATCTCAACTACCTGCAAAATCGGATCGAGTCGGGCCTGATGGAACGGATCGTCGCGATCGACACGAAAGTCCAGGGAACTTACAACAACTACCGCGGCACGGTGGACGGTCGCAAGATCACCGTCAGCGACGTCTACACGATCATGACGACTGAAACGGACGTCGCCAAGAGAGAAGCCGCATGGCAGGCCAGCAGGCAGGTTGGCAACGTCATCATCGAGGACTTCCTCACCCTGGTCCGGCTCCGCAACCAGGCCGCGCGGCAGGCCGGATTCGACAATTACCACACGATGATGATCGTCACGGGCGAACAAGACGTGGATGACATCGACCGCATCTTCGACGAGCTGGACCGCCTGACCCGCGAACCGTTCACGCGCCTCAAGCAGGAGCTCGACGGGATTCTGGCCGCCGGCTACGGCATCTCGCCCCAGGAGCTGATGCCCTGGCACTATCACGATCCTTTCTTTCAGAGGACGCCGCTGGTCTACGAGCTGAACCTGGATCAATATTACAAGGGCCGGGACATTGAGACCCTGGCCCGCAAGTATTACGCGGGCATCGGCCTGCCCATCGACGACATCCTGGCCAAGAGCGACCTGTACGACCGTGAAGGCAAATATCCGCACGCCTTCAGTCACGACGTGGACCGCTGCGGTGACGTCCGCGTCCTGGCCAACCTCCAGGACACCGAGCGATGGATGGAGACGATCCTCCACGAGCTGGGACACGCGGTCTACGACCGCTACAAGGACATGAGGGAGCCCTGGTTACTGCGTGAGCCGGCCCACCCCTTCACGACCGAGGCCATCGCCATGTTCTTCGGACGACTCAGCCGCAACGCAGACTGGATGCAAAAGATGCTCGACCTTTCGGATGAAGAAACCGCGAAGATCCGCACCGTCAGCGACCGATACCTCCGTTTCCAACAGGTTCTGTTCGCCCGGTGGGCGATGGTAATGTGGCATTTCGAAAAGGCCCTGTATGCAAACCCGGACCAGGATCTCAACACCCTCTGGTGGGATCTGGTCGAGAAGTATCAGTTGCTCAGGCGACCGCCGGGCCCGCCCGACGCCGGCTGGGCTTCCAAACTCCATTTCGTCTCGGCCCCCTGCTACTACCACAACTACATGCTGGGCGAGCTCCTGGCCTCCCAATTGCACAATCACATCGTCCGCAGGGTTTTGAAGCTTGAATCGGACGCGGGCGTCAGCTATGTTGGCGACCAGCGCGTGGGACAGTACCTGCGCCGTAATGTGTTTGGCCCCGGCGCCCGGTATCGGTGGGACGAGATGATCGCCCGAGCCACAGGCGAGCCTCTGACGCCGAAGTATTTCGTCGGGCAGTTCATCGAGTGAGTCCATGGTCTACCTACTGGCGATTCTCGCGTATCTTCTCGTACTCACAGGTGTCGGGGTTTACAAATCCCGGCAGGTCAAAACCCAGGCTGATTTCTCGGTCGCGGGCCGGTCGCTGTCGCCGTGGGTCCTGGTCTGCACAATGCTGGCGGCCTGGATTGGAACCGGCTCGATCGTTGGCAACGCAGGCAAGACCTACGAGAGCGGCTTGGCGGCCGTCATCATTCCGCTGGGCAGCGTCATCGGCATGATCTTGCTGACCCGAGTCGCCCCGCGGGCACGCAGTTACGAGGTTTATTCCGTTCCAGAGATTATCGGCTCCCGCTACGGCACGACCGCCAGGCTGCTCGCGGTGGTGTCCCTCGTGATCGCCTATATGGTCATCGTAAGTTATCAATTCAACGCCGGGGGGGCCGTGCTGCACGTGATCCTGACCAATGAATCGGGCGAATCGTTCCTGTCCCTGCCTTGGGCGACCGTGATCGCCGCCGCATTCATCATCACTTACACGATTCTGGCCGGGCTCATGAGCCTGGCCTATACGGACATCGTCACCGGCCTGATCATCACCGGATCGCTGATCGTCGCCTTTCCCATCCTCTGGGGCCAAGCTGGCGGATGGCAGGGCATCGCCGATCGTTTTGCACAGATGGGCAAACCCGACCATATGAACGCCTGGGGGGTCTTCAGCAAAGCGGAAATCATCAATTTCATCTTGCCGGTCTTTCTGCTGATCATGGGCGACGCCAACCAGTATCAGCGGTTCTTCGCCAGCAGAAGCGCCAAAGGCGCCAGAAGCGCGGTCACGTTCATGATCTTCGCCGTACTGATGATCGAGAGCCTGATCATCCTGGAAGCCTGGGTAGCGTCCAGCCTGATCCCCGATGCCGCTTTCGGGAAGTACGTCCTCATTTACGCGGCAAAGAACCTCATGCCCACCGTCGTGGGCCTGTTCTTCCTGATCACTGTCGTGGGAATCATCATTTCGACCGCGGACTCCTTCCTGCTGATCCCCTCCACAAGCGTGATTCGCGATGTTTACCTGAACCATATCAACCCGAAGGCCTCCGAGAAACGGGTTGTGTTTCTCAGCCGCCTGCTGGTACTGGTTTTCGGCTTCATCGCCTATCTGGTGTCGCTGGTATTCGCCCAGTCAACCACGATCTTCCAGAAGGCGATGTATGCGTATACGATTTACGGCGTGGCGATCACGCCCTGCCTTGTCGCCGCCCTGTTCTGGAAACGCGCCACCGAAGTTGGCGCCATTGGCTCCATCGTCACCGGAACAATCACGGCCCTGGCCTGGTCGGAATTGCAGGCGCGAAAGCTCATGCCTGAATGGACAGACCAGTTCGACGCCGTGTTGCCGGCCATCACGATCTCGGTGTTGGCCCTGATCCTCGGCAGTCTGTTGACCAAACCGAGCCGCCGGCAGATCCCCTCAGCATTATAGTCCCCCAGCGTCGCCAACGCAGAAACTATGTTTTCGACAGACACCTATATCCAAAGAAGGAATCGACTGAAGGCCCAAGTTCAGTCCGGATTGATCCTGTTGCCGGGCCACGACGAGTCGCCGATGAATTTCGCAGGCAACGCGTACCCGTTCCGTCAGGACAGCACGTTCCTGTACTTCTTCGGGCTCGACCTGCCGGGCCTGGCGGCGGTCATCGACGTGGACGAGGGGACTGAATGCGTTTTCGGCCGCGATCCGACCGTCGAGGAGATCGTGTGGACGGGACCTTTGCCTCTGCTGCACGACCGCTGCTCGCAGGTCGGCGTCATGCGCACCGCGCCGCCCGAGAAACTGGAGGAAATCCTCAGTCAGGCGGTGCGACAGGACCGAACCGTGCACCTGCTACCCCAGACCCGGCCGGAGAACGTGCTCAAAATCTGGCGATGGCTCGGCATCGCGCCGGGCGTTCTGCACAAGTACATCTCCGAGCCTCTCATCCGCGCGGTCGTCCAGCAGAGGTCCGTCAAGTCGGCGGAGGAGATCGAGCAGATCGAGGCGGCCCTGGCGATTTGTCACGAAATGCACACCACGGCCATGCGACTGACCCGCCCGGGTGTAGTCGAGCGGGAAATCGCCGCCGCGATCGACGCGGTCGCCATGTCCCACGGCGTGCGACCGTCCTTCCCCACCATCTTCTCCAGGCACGGCGAAATCCTGCACAATCCGTGCTATGAGAACACCCTGAAGGCAGGCGACATCGTCGTCCACGACTCCGGCGCCGAGTCGCCTCTGCACTACGCAGGCGACATCACGCGAACGATCCCGGTCTCGGGCCGATTCTCCGCAAGACAGAAGGAGATCTACGCCATCGTGCAGACCGCTCAGGAACGGGCCATCACCGCGGCCAAGCCGGGAGTCGAATGGCGAGAAGTCCATCGTCTGGCGTCCGTTTCGCTGATGGAGGGCCTGAAGGAACTGGGCATTGCAAGAGGAGACCCGCAGGAGGCGGTGGCGGCCGACGCGCATACGCTGTTCTTCCCCTGCGGTCTCGGTCACATGATCGGCCTGGACGTGCACGATATGGACGCCCTCGGGGAAGACTACGTGGGCTACACCGACACGATCCAACGCAATCCCGCCTTCGGGTGGCGGTCGCTGCGACTGGCCAAGCCGGTCGAGCCGGGCTACGCGGTCACGGTCGAGCCCGGCATCTACTTTATCCCCCACCTGATCGACCGTTGGAAAGCTGAACGCAGGTGTGAACCGTTCATCGCCTACGACCGGCTAGAAGCCTGGCGGCATTCCAACGGCGTGCGGATCGAGGATTGCATTTTGATCACGCAAGACGGCTGTCGCATCCTCGGCCCACACATTCCCAGAACCATCGAGGAAGTCGAGACACTGGCCTCGGCGTCCTGAACCGCAAGAGATCAGACCGAGCTGAGCAATCGGTCAAGCACGACCGAATACGCGTCCTGCGGACGAAGACCCACCAGGCGGTTGACCTCCTCGCCTTTCTGGAAGAACAGCACCGAAGGCACGCCTTGAATTCCATACCGACTTGCCAACTCCGGCAGGGCTTCCACATTCACCTTGTACACGCCGGCCCGGCCTTCGTATTGTTCGGCAAGTTTGGCAATCGTCGGCGCCAACATCCGGCACGGCCCACACGTGGGAGAGTAGAAATCCACGAGTACTGGTTGGCCGGCTCTCAGAACCAGGGTGTCAAAATCCTCGGACGTGCGGATCTGAATCTCTCCTTTCTCATTCATCTGCGCGCTGACGCGAGGTGAAACCACCGAGAACGCCAAAAGTCCCCCGAGAACCGCTCCGATCACTCCCCCTCGCAAGGGATTGGCGGTGAGAGGACAGGCCCCTGTAGTGCACTTGCCGAAGTAACCCATCGCCGCTCCGATGCCGCCGCCGATCATCAAACCTACAGCCAACTGAATGAACATCACTCGCTGCATAGTCGATTCTCCATATTCTCATTTAGCAGGATATTCGCGTTCACAAAGCTCTCTCCAGCAGTTCCAGGGCGTTCCGCACCTGCCCCAGCTTCTCTTGACCCAGGCCGCTACAGATCCGGCTCTCACAGACCTCCATGTGCTCGAACATCCGCTGCCTGGTCCTCTTGCCCTTGGGCGTGAGCGAGGCCAGGATCGTCCGACGATCCTGGGGACTCGGACGTGTCCTCAGATAACCGTCGGCCACCAACTTGCTCAACACCCGACTGGCCCGCGAGAGCGACAGCGCCATCCGCTCGGCGAACTCGCAACCTGTAATCTCCTCGCCGTCGGCCATGACGATCAGGGCGTTGAATTCGGCCGGGGACAGACCCAGCTCCCGTTGAATCCGTTCCTCGCTGCCCTGGCATTTGCGCCGGACCGCAAGAATCAACTCGAAAAGCTGCCTGCTCATAACACTTCTGTCTGACGCCCAAATTAGTTGCTACTAACAACTATACGGTCAAGGTACCGGAAGGTTCGCCGGATTCCTCAGTGGTGGCAGGTGAGCATTCGCAAAGCCCTGGACAAGGCCGTCAGGGTGAAAATTATCGGGTACAGCTCTTCGGAGTACCAGAGACTGGCGAAGTACAGGCCCATGGGCGAGGCCGGAAGATAGGTCCCATGATGAGTGTGGACGATGAGCCAATCGGCTCCCCGCCGGACGGCTCGGGCGGTCGAAGGATCGCTGCCGGCTGTAGCCAGTGCGTCGACCGCCAGCGCGGTTTCTTCGATCGAAGAGACGACGGAGGCCGCTCCACCCCATCCGCCGTCGGCGTTCTGCGCCGAAAGCAGCCACCGAACGCCGCGATCGCACATAGGACCTATGGGTCCCATAGGTCCGATCTCCGACGCGCATCTTGCCAGATGCCTGACCGCCCGACTCGTCCCATACGTCGGGTTCTCCCGATTCGCAACAGCCTGGTTCCCGAACCACAATGGAATCCAGGAGCCGTCGGGCCGCTGGGCCCCTTCCAGGTAGGCGAGGGCCTTGCGCAGGGCCATCTCCGTCCGGCTCTTGAGCGGTTCCGCCAGCGAAGGAAGCCAGAGTCCCATCGCCGCGACCGCGTGAGCGGTGATATCCGCGGCGCTCTTGTCGAACGGCAGTTTGGTCCAACCCCGACAGAAAGTCGGGATTCCACCGTCGGAATTCTGCAAGCCCAGGAGCCATTCGATGCCGTGCAAAACTGCGGAGATGGGACCGAGTGGACCTATGGGATCTGCCTGCGACAACTCGTGCAGAGCGACGAGCGCCCCGGCGGTGTCGTCCGCGTCGGGGACCGCGCCGGGCAGGTCCGTCCAGGCCCAGCCGCCTGGCGCCGCCTGCGTATAGGGGTGGATGCGGTGATGCTGGCACGAGAGCAGCCAATCCGTGAGTCGTTTCCGCTCGGCGGACGACAGAGATTTCTCCAACCCCCCGCCCGCCAGGGCGCTGATCGACAACGTCGTACCCCAGATGGCGAGATTCGTGTCGATGGGCCAGCTTCCATCTTCGCGGATCGAGTTTGCGAGGAATTCGACGCCCTTGGCGACGACCGGATGATCGCGATATCCGCAAGCGGCAAGACTCATCACTACGAAGGACGTCAGCGGCGCGGCTTCGAGGAAACCGCCATTGTCGGGCTGAAGAGTCGAAAGCACACGCAGGGCCTTCGGTCGAGAGACATAGCGAATCGCCCAAACCAGCGGATTAGCAGGCCTGCGATAGGCATACCGGGCCTGCCCGATCGCGATCAGCGCAGGTAGCGCATAACTCACCACCGGCAGACGTAGCCATTTGAACAATCGCCGTGGCAGAACCGCCAGCTCGAAGGGCAAGGGCCGAACCCGCCTCCACGCATTGCGGCCTTCGCCCAATCGGCCGGCCAAGGCGCACATCGTCAGAATGGGCACCGAAAACGTACGGTCCTTGCCGTACTGTACTTCCACAGCAGCCGCGAGCGACCGAGGATCGAGAGAACCGACCTTGTTCAACAGCCACAACTCGGTCTTCTCCACGCATGGCGAGCACGCGGAGGGGCCATCAGGAATCGCCAGCGCGGAGTAGCAGAGCATCGTCGTGCTCAGATTGCTCGGACTGTCCACGGTGTCGCCCCAGCCGCCGTCGGCGTTCTGGTTCTCGCAGAGCCACAGCAGCCCTCGATCGACGAGCGTGCGGTATCGAGCTCGATCCGCCACAGCCAGGGCGAAGACCGCCGTGGCCGTCGACAGCGCGCTGCTCGACAGCCGGCCTTCCCAGTGCCCATGCGACCCCCGGGCGGCCAGTAGCCTGTCCCGCAATGCGGCGATGGTCTCTTCAAGGGCCTTGTCGCTCATGGCGTCAGCGTCCCCAGGGCCAGCAGGCCGTAATACGTGTACTCGCAGTCCACAACGTCGTCGCCCGAGTGGCCTCGAAACCCGCCCTCGGAAGTCCAGAGACTATCGAGGTAGTCCAGGTGCTTGTCTCTCGCATCGTCCGTCTGTACCCCGATCAAACCAAGGGCATGCAACGCGGTTGCAGTGGAGAGAAGGTCGGGCGCTCCGAGATCGCCGAGGAATGGAATCGCGGTGAAGCCGCCGAGCGGGTGGACGCGGGCCAGGAGCCATCGGATCGCGGACTCGGGGACCGCCCGATTCAGGTAGTACAACACACAGATCGCGGCCGCCGTGGCGGGAGTCGCGGCGGCGGTCATCGAAGCCTCGTTTGCATAGCCGCCCTCGGCTCTCTGCAATGAAGCGATGGACTCCGCCACCGCTTCCACGTCGCGACATTCGAGACCCAGATCCTGCCATGCGCCCAACGCGAGAAACCCGCCGTACGCGCTGCCCTGGGCCTCTCCTGGAATCAGGTTGAAGCCGCCGTCTCGCGATCTGTAGGTCGTGAGACGCTGGGCCAGAGCCTCGGGGTCCCGCACATTGTCCATGTTCGCCTGGCAGCGGATCAAGGCCGCCAGGTGCACGAGATCGAACGATTCGCCCTGGCCGAAACTATCGAGGTACGCAACGACCTGATCGCGAGGCAGGTCGACGCCCAGCATCAGGGACGCTTCGAGCCCGAAGACCGTGTAATAGAGATCGCTGCGTCCATCCCGGCCCCGAAAGCCGCCATCCGGAGCAAGCTGCCGCCGGAAAAAGCCCTTCACCGCCTCTGCGGAGTCGCCCAGAGCCTCGCGGGCGTTCGTCACGGCCTTGCACATGTCCAGCCTGATGGTCACGACGTTCTCCTATTCCTGGGGTTCCCGCGACGCGACGACACTTGTCTGTCCCGTGTTTTCGTCCGCCGGATCACCTGCGGCGACCTGAAGCGCCACGATCATCTCCCGTGCCTCCTGCCGTAGAGCCGGCAGATGCCATCGAAACACCGCAGCCCCCGCCATACACATCGCGCCGCCGAACATGACGGTGGACGGCGCGCCGATCCGATGGGCCAGCGCGCCGGCCAGCAGCGATCCGAACGGAGCCATGCCCATGAACATCATCGCATACACCGCCATCACGCGGCCACGAAATTCGTCGCGGACCAGCGATTGAATCAACGTGTTCGACGCGGCCATTTCGATCATCATCGAGAACCCGACCGGCGCCAGCAGCATCATCGAGAATGGAAAGGACCGGGATTGCGAGAACAGGATCAGGCCCAGGCCGAACCCCGCGGCTGAGAACGCGATCCACCGTCCCAGGCCGCGGATGCTCTTCTTCGTCGCCAGCGTCACAGCGCCGATCAAGGCCCCGAAACCCGATGCGCCCATCAGAAGACCGAGCCCTCTCGGGCCTCCGTGCAGGATCTGGTCCGCGAAAATCGGCATGAGTACCGCGTACGGCATGCCCATCAGACTGACGAGCCCCAGCAGAAGCAAGAGCGTGCGAATCGGCCGATTGTGCCGGACGTAGCGAAAACCTTCGAGAATGCTCGCCAACGCAGAACCAGGCAGCGGCACGCCGACCTGCGCATCCACGGTCATCATCAGCAGTCCTGCAATCACCGCCAGGTAGCTGATCGCGTTGAGCAGAAAGCACCAACCTTCGCCCACTCCAGCAACGATCACACCAGCCACTGCCGGCCCCACCATACGAGCGCCGTTGATCATCGACGAGTTCAGCGCGATGGCGTTGATCAGGTCCTCCCTGCCGACCATATCCACAGCAAAGGCCTGTCGCGTCGGGACGTCGAAGGCGTTGACTATACCCAACGCGGCGGCCAAGGTGAACACATGCCACACCTGTACGCGACCGGTGAGAGTCAACGCCGCCAGGATGAAGGCCAAGAGCATGGCGGTCGTCTGCGTGGCCAGCAGGATACGATGGCGGTTGTAGCGATCGGCCGTCGAACCGCCGACCGAGGCCAGCAAGAAGACCGGGATCTGGCCGGCGAACCCGACGAAACCCAACATCGCGGCGGAATTCGTGAGCCGGTAGACAAGCCAGGATTGGGCCACCGTCTGCATCCAAGTGCCGATCAGGGAGATGAACTGGCCGCCGAAGAACAGCCGATAGTTCCTGCGTCGCAGCCCTCGCAACGCAAACGGCAGCTTCGACCACGGCCAAGGCTGTTCATCGCCTGCGCCCGCGTGCACCGCTCGATCACATCCCTGGCTGATCACGTCCCCCGCCTCACTCATGGCCTGCCGTACGTCGGACCTGGGGGTCGTCGCAGCAGCCCATGATCGCGAAATCGTTGAACATCCTGGCGATCACGCGGCGAAGCAGACCCTTGAGATTGGCGTTCTTCAGCGCGATGAGACTGCCGATCGCCTGCGATTTGTAAGCCTCCATGAGACGCCAGGCGGCGGATTCGACTTCGGTCTTGGGGTTCTCTTGAGACAGAGCCGGGAGGATCGAGGGCCGTTTGCCGTTGAAGAGATCCTCTCGCGCAGGCGAGCGAAGATCGTCGAGGTCGTCGCGAATTTGATAGGCGATGCCCAGCGACTCGCTGTATTTCGCCAGGGCCGTGTGGACCTGCTGGTCGCAGTCGGCCAGGATGGCGCCCAGACTCAGAGCGACCTCGAAGGCCGGCGCGGTCTTCATTCGGAAAATGTCGATGACCTCCGCGACCGACAGCGACTTAGGCGACCGCATCCAAGCCAGTTCGCTGCCCTGCCCCAGACAGAGGCTTCGATGTCCCAGAGCCGCGGCGCGGAGCAACCGGACCTTCTGCGAATCAGGAGCATTCACCTCCGCCAGGAGCCTGTACCCTTCGCCCAGCAGCAGATCGCCCACGTTCAGCGCGATGGGCACGCCGTGCTCGGCATGCAGCGTCCGCTCGCCGTAGCGTTCGGCATCGCCGTCCTCGATGTCGTCGTGGATCAGCGAGGCCTTGTGGAAACACTCGACCGCAATCGCGACCTTGCGAAGGTCCTCCTCGCGCGTCAACACGTGGTCGCCCGACAGGGCACTGTAGGCGCAGACCGCCAGGAACGGACGCCATCGCTTGCCGGCCTTGGCCATCCAGTCCAGGGCCACCTGCTCCGTCGGGCCGGCGTGTGGCGCGATCGCTTCGACCAGAGCCTCCCGCGAGAACCACTCGTTCACTCGCTGATGCAACGTGTCGAGATTGAACCGCTGCGTCTGGTCCTCGGTCGTCTGAAAGATCGCCTCCCAGAGCCATTCGAGATCCACGCTCGTGTTGGTGCAACCGTCACGCAACAAAGGAATCGCGACACCTGGGACGGCGCCGGCCTCCATGTAGGGGAACACCCGCTCGAGGACCGACAGGCAGCTTACCCCGACCACCGCCTCGATCCGACCGGCCTCGATGAGCGACATCACCACCGGCGAGCCCTCGGCGACCAAGACCGCGTATCCAAGCTGCTCCGCCTGGCTTTTGAGGTCGTCGATCACGCACCGCCCACAGTGCTGGCACAGCAGGCCGATGTCGTCGAAACTCGCGGGACATTCCTTGGCGTCCCGGAGGCACTTGGGCAACAGAAGCAGGCGTTTCTCGTAAGGGATGGCCGCAACCGTCCCGCGCCACGTCTCGTTGTTGAGCAAGACGGCCGCGAAGTCCGCGTACTTGGACTCCATCCCGGCTTGCCGGAGCACCGTATCCGTGTGCGCTCGCAACTCCTCCAGGCCCAGGGGCGGCACCAACCGCTTCCGCACCACGTAGGCGCGGATCGCCTCCAGCAGCGTCTCGCGAGCCTGTCGGCTCTGCGGAACATTGTCCTGAGGCGGTCGCTGGGGCCTGGCCGTCACACGATTATCCGGCATACGTCTCCTCGATCACATGGATTATGGATTATTGGCGGAAGCAACCGCCTCTTTCCCAATCATCCATGATTCATCATCCTTCACCAATCGCTTGCCCAGTTTCTTGAAAGCCCGACGCCAGGTCAGGACTTCGCCTCGTCCCATCGTCTGCATGACCGCCCGCTTGATCCAGGGGACGCCGCCGGCACGTTGGTTGTCCCAGAACAGCTTCGGGACCATCTTGAAGTTGATCTCGTAGCACGTTCGATACAGCTCCAAGTGCTCCGGCGTCATCGTCGCCAGGCTGAACCGCCTGTCGGTCGCGATCTCGTCGGCCGTCATGGGCTCGTAGAACACAGGGAACACCACGGCCTGTTTCTTTCGCAAGTCCTTCACCAACTCCAGAGTGGCCGCGACGTCGGCGGGCGTTTCACCCGGCAAACCCAGCACCAAGCTCATCACCGGGAAAAACCCGCACCGGTTCATCCGGTCCGCGGCGTCGCGGATCATTTGGCCCCAATCCTGGGGATCGAACGGTGCTATTTTACCAGGACTGTTGGCCGCAACCAAGTGTCCGTTGGCGCTCTCGGCACCCATGTTCACCCAGAGATAGTCGCTCCGCTGCTCCCAAGTCAGGAGTCGCTTGATCTCCTTGAGCTGCTCGTCGTCGAGCTGCAACACCGAGGTGATGTTCGCGTGGTCGATCTGCATGAAGGAGAGGCCTTTGATTTCCCGCATGCGAACCAGCAGGCTGCGAAGCTTCTCGAAGTCGGGCTTGAGCCCTTTGGCGCCGTAGCGGAAGAAGTCCTCGCTGCCGCTGACGACCGCCTTCAGGCCGCCGGCGACGTTGGTCTGGAGATCCGCCAGGATCGTGTCCTCGTCCAGATGGGCCATCCCCTGGCGGGCCATGGCACAGAATTTGCAGCCCCGGCCGCAGCCGCGAGACAGCTCGATGATCCCCAGCAACGAGGGCGACCGGATGGGCTGGATCCGTGAGGCTCCGATGTCGGAGCCTACGACACAGTCGGCGTGAGACCGACCGGCCAACAGATCCGAAAACACCTCGGGTCCCAGCGATTCGAAATACCCCTGATAGACCAAGTCGATCTCGACGTCGGGCCTGCGGTCGCGGTGCACCAGCCACTGCCAGGCGCCGGCGCCGCCCACGACGATCTTGAATCCATACTTGCGTTTGAAAGCCCCGAGTTGCTCCAGGGTCTTTCGCGTCCAATACTGCGTGTAAAGCTCGCCTTTGCAGAAGTTGGCGGTGGTCGTGTTGCTCATGCCCTTGCCCAGGGGGTCGCTGGAACTGAAGCCCACCACCTTGACCCAGGGTCCCATCAGATCGGCCACTCGCTCCGGCGTCGTGCAGACCACATCGTCCGGCGTCAGAGACGTGTACTTGAGCAAGGCCGACTCGACGCGACGCAGACCCAGCGGAACGGTCCTGGCCCGTCCGTTCTCGTCCACAGGGACCGGCGGCGCCATGAACCGACGCATGAACAGCTCGGGCAACTGCGTCGTCTGCATCGTGGCGAACATGCCCTCGAAGAGGATGCGGTAGTTCGCGCTGAGGGTCCTGTCGGGGACGAGGACGACAGCGGGTCGCAAAGACTTACTCATGGGGTTTGTCGCCCTTCTCCTGTGGATCGGCCTTGGATTTCGCGAGGACCCGCTGCATCTCAGTGGAGGAAAGCGAGGCCAGAACCTCGTCGGGAATGTTCAGTTCGCGTTTGAGACTGTCCAGCGTCGGGCACGAGCGGTTCGGGTCCGCCTGGGTCGAGAACCGCTTGCCCGAACGGCTGCGGATCCGCTCGTACACGTCGCCCGCAGTCGCCTGCGGCGCCGGGCCGGCCGGGGCGGGTCCCACATCGCCATTGATCGGCGAATCCGCGTACTTCGGGAAGATGATCGCCTGCTTGGGACACATCCGCGCGCAGGCGGGACAGTTGGTCTTGCAGCCGGAGGGCTTGACCACCTGGACCCGACCCTCGTCCGAGAGACCATAAGTGCCGAACAGACAGAAATTCATGCACTGCTTGCAATTGACGCACCGATCGTAGTCGATCACCGGGAACCAGGGAATCCAGGCTGATTCATTTACTATTGATGGTGGATGGTGGGTGGCGGAGGACCCGGACTGGTCTTCACTGATTGACAAGCTGTCGAGAATCTCCTGGACGGACTGCGTTCTCATGTTGAAAAACCGCGTACGGTCCACAGCGAGCGACACCCCGGCGGCGTGGAAGAGCCAGCGAATGGCCCTGGGAAAGCAGGCGATGATTGTCAGCGATGGAGCCTGGGCCCAAGCTTGCAGGCGCAGGTCGCGCTCGGCTGCCAAGCCGCACAGGTCTGCGACCGCTTCGACCTGCGCGCCGGCACCTGAAAGAGAATTCAGGATCTGCTCCCTCACGCATTGAGAGATCACGTCATAGTGGACACAATTGCAAAAGAGAATCAATTCCTGCCCACCGGGCCGGTCTTTCGTCATAACTTATTGTCCTGCTGTGTGATACATTCAACCGCTGCACGCCCGGTCCCGTGGGCGAATCCGCGTCCTGCCGTCACAACTTATGGTTCTACCCTTGACGAAGCGTCCAGGTTCGACCGTGCCACAGACTGCGTCTGAAGGCTCCATCATACAGGTTCGCAACCAAACTCACAACGCTCGATCAGGACTTGAGGTCGTATACGACCAAGGCGTCGCCGTGGCGGATGTAGAGCCGGCCGTTGGCGATCGTCGGGTGGGCCCAGTGCTCGTCGGTGCCGGCTGAGACGGTGAACTGACCTACCGGCTCATAAGCGGTGCGACTGGGCTTGACCAGACGCATTGTGCCGTCCACGCCGTAAACGTAAAGCATTCCGTCCGCGGAAGTTACGGTGCCCTGCTTGACCTCGGGAGCGTTCCACAGCACCTTACCTGTCTTCCAGTCCAGGCAGACGAGCCCTTTGTTGGCACTCTGGGCGGTGCCGTAAATACAACCGTCGATCAGGACGGTGCCTTGCATCTGGCAATCGAGGGCCTTCTCCGCCCAGATGGTGACGGCGGTTGGGTTCGTTTCTGCCAGGGACAGCATTGCACTACCGGCGCCCATGCCCGAGGAAACGAAGACCATCCCGTCGGCATAGAGTGGTGGATTAGGCTGGACGCTGGCCCGGTGCGGATAGTCATGCTGCCAGACGACCTCGCCTGTTTCGGCGTCAACTGCGACGACACCCGCTCCCAACATGGTCAAGACTAGTCGCCGACCGCCCCACTCGACGATTCGGGCAGAGCAGTAACCTGTCGTCTGACTGAGCCCTTTGGTCTGCCAAAGAGTTTGGCCGCTGTTTTTGTCCAGCGCCACGACCGAGGCATCGGGCCCGCCGGGCGAGCAGATCAGCCTGTTTCCATCGACGAGCACCGAGTCGGCAAAGCCGAACTGAGCCTGCTTGGGCTTGAACCGTTCGACCAGATCGACTGTCTTGAGCACCTGGCCCTTGGCCGCGTCGAAGGCAACCAATTTGGCAAAACCGGTCAGGAGATACACACGGTCGCCGTCAACGGTGGGCGTGGCCCGCGTGCCGGCTACGGCTGCCCCCTGCTTTTCAAGCTCCGGCCCATACGGCGTCTTCCACTTGGGCGAGCCGTCCAGGTTGAACGCAAAGAGAACGCCCTGTTTCTGATCATCCATGCCGGTCACGTAGATCGTGCCGCCGGCCACGGTGGCCGAAGAATAGCCTTTGCCAAGACCCTGGACCGTCCAGACGAGCTTGGGGCCATCCTGTGGCCACTGCTTGAGCAAACCCGTCTCGAAGAACTGGCCGTCCCCGGCGGGCCCTCGGAATCTCGGACAATCCGCGGCCTGAACCGCCACGACAAAAACCATCGTCACAACGAGCATTGAACGGATCACGTTCTTTCTCATGACCTGTCTCCTTCACTGGCATGGATTCGATTCTTGTGTCACGCCGGATATCCGACGGTTTGAGCGAAGAGCACCTTCTGCTGGGGCCGCAACTTGAACTCCTTGACGGTGTTCTCCTTGTCGCAGTTGTGGAACCAGGCCGCCAGGCCCTGCGACGCCGCGAACAGATACACGTTCTGCGCAATCAGACCCGACGCGCAGTAGTAATACGACTTCTGCACTTCGGGGTCGTTGATCCTACGGTCGGGATTGCCTTCGAGCACGTACCGTGCCAGGTCCACGACGTAGAAGATATTGACCGGCGAGGTGGTCGCAGCGCCCCGACCGGACCTGGAACGAAAATCCCCCGCCGCGACGGGGTTCAGACGGTGCGACGGGCCGTCGTACACGTAGACCCCTTCGGGCAGAGCCACATACAAATCGATCTCCTGTGAATTGCTGGCGGAGGGCGCCGTCCGTCCCGGCTTGCCGAAATTGCCCTGCTCGCGATTGACCCCGAACGCGGCCCACAAGAGATTCGACAACACCTGCGGCGGGAGCTTCTCGCTTCGGATGTTGCGAACCGTCTTTCGTTCCCACAGAGCCGCCAGCACGGACTTGCCCCCGTCCTTCTCGGGTTTGGGCAAGACGATGGGCTGAAGCTCCACGGTGGTCTTCACGGTTTCCTGGGCCAGGCCGGACGTCGAACCGGCCAACACCGCCATCGCGGGCACCGTCTTCACAAACGTTCTGCGATCCATACGGTTTTCCTTTCCTGGAGACAGAGTACCGATCCGTTCGGCCGCGCGAAAGCAAATTCTGGCGGCCGGATTTTGAGACGCTCACAGGGCATCAGCTCACTTGAGCCAGCTCGGTTTGGCTTCCAGGATGATCCCATCGCTCTGGGTGAATTGGACCAGGCTGTTCGCCTCGGTCTGAATGCAGAGGTACCGGATCGCAGTCTGGTCGTCGGCTTTCAAGCACCTTGCACCGGCAGGGTCAACGCGAATGACATTGCCTTCTTCGACTTGCAGCTCCTCGCCGTCGATATAGAACCGGCCCTTGCCTTTCAGGATCATATAAACCTCCTCGTTCCGCTTGTGACTGTGTACGAACGGCACGCTGGCTCCTGGCGGCAGTTCATTGACGGAGATCTCCGAGCCCGTCAGCGCAAGCGTATCCTTGAGCGTCACTCGCCCAAGCGTGTGGATGTCCCCGATCGACGCCATTCGGTAGTTGGTTCCTGTCTTTTCCATTTTCTGCTCCTGTTCAAACTGCGATTACGGTTCCTTCCTGCCTCGACAGCTCTGACATCAGCCTACCTGCTGTTACCACAGCTAGTTCGCCTACGAACTATTGATACAAAAAAAACTATCCGTTCAGGTTCTCCTCAATTTTGTCCAACTGTTTGACTAGGCGTTCGCGATCCCTTTGACTCATGTTGCCGTAGAGCTTGTTCCACAACGACTGAGAGATCTCCTCAAAATCCTTCCGGAGTCTGCGTCCCTTGGCGGTCAATTCCACATACATGACGCGACGATCCGTGTCGCTGGGAAACTTGCAAAGATAGCCGTATTTTTCCAGGGTCCTGATCGTGACGGTCACCGTCGACTTGACCCGTCCGACGCTCTCGACCACGGCTTTGATCGGAACCGGTTCCTTCTGCTGCAAGAGAAAAGCCAGCACGGGTCCGTGGGCCGGAACGATCCCCTGGATCCCCCGATCCTTCAACTCCGATTCGATCAGGGCATTGGCCTTCTCTCGGATCCTGCCGATCTGCGCTGCGATTTCTCTGACGTCAGCCATGCGATTCCCAACACGGTTCGTTTCGCAAGTTCACACAATATAGTTCGTACACGAACCGATGTCGACCCAAATCTCATACGCATCAAGAATAGGGCATGCACGGCAGGAATCGATCGTCCTAAGGCGCAGCCGAAAAACCTGGGCACAGGACAAGAGGTGTTTCGCGTTCGCGAGCCAGATTCCTTCACTTCGTCCAGGACAAGCTCTTTACTTCGCTGCACTGTGTTCAGAATGACAAAACCTGCGCACGAATGAATCCGAAGCCGCATGATGCGTCAGGGGACCTCGAAAGTCGCCTCGTGAAGCGCGCTCCAGGCGCCTGCGAAAACACGCGCCTTGACGTGGGCGGACTTCGTCAACGTGACCGGTCCGGCGTACTTGACCGCCTGCGTCGCGTTGACCGCTCCGCCGGGCAGGCGGGGGTCCTGGCCATCGAGCGTATAGTAGATCTCCCCTGCCGGCGCGGTCATGATCAGAGTGAACCCCGCCTGCACCGCTCCCCCATGCTGGTTGAAGGCAGGAGGCTCGACACTGGGGTACCAGCCTTTGTTCTTGAACTGGTTGAGCACGATGTTCGTCCGTTTGGGGAAATAGTCGTTGAGCAGGAATCGCACCTGCGGCAGCCAGTCGTCGTCTTTCGTTCGGGGCTTGGCGACCTTGGCGTCGCCCCAACGGGCGGACTCCGCGATAATCGCCAAATCGATCGAGTCCTTGCGGGCCATCAGAAGCGAGGCGACCGCTGTGGGGGTCATCACGCCATCGTTGAAAAAATGCCTGTAGACGTGGTCCGCGAAACGCATCTTGTACTCGGGGTGGCTCATGAGCTGTTGGTGCAGCCACTGTGGATTGAAGTACTGTGACTGCTGGCCTGCGGAGTAAGGTCCGGTTCGATCCTCGTTCACATTGAACATCGTGTGCTCGGCGTCGTGCCGGAAAAACTTGAAGCCGTCGGGGTTCGTGCGATTGTAGATCGCGTAGAAGTTGTTCGGACGGGTGTTCTGCAGGAAGTTCGAGATCGGAGCGTCGAGGTCGCCCACATAGTACGTGCAGATCATGTAGTCGATCACGTTGTCGACGTCGAGCAGTCGCTCGAACGCGGGGTTCGGCGTACCGTCCGGGTTGAGGCCCTGTACCTGGTAGTAAGCCGCATTCGTGGAAAAGCCCTTCGAAGCCGCCTGCCACAGACGGTTGTAGGCGTCGAGCGTGCCGTCGGTCACCTCAATGGTATAGGGCGCTCCAGGACCGGCGTTGACCTTGGCCACATCGTAATCCTCGCTGCTTCCTCCGAAGTAGGAGGCTGCGTAGCGGGCCTCGGAGCGTTCCTGAGTCTGATAAATCCCCCAATACTGACCGTTGAGGTAAAGATGATAGTAACGGCTTCGCGTATAGGGTTGACCGGTCGCACCCTGGAGATCGCGGGAAAAGACGTCGCGCAGCAGGGTGTTCTTGCCGCCGTTGTCATCGCCGGTGCTGCCTTTGAAAGCCCAGGAGTAATTGCTCTCGGTTCGCAGGTCCACCTTGTCGAAGGTGTCCACTCCCTCGTCTCCGAACAAAGGGTAGCGCAGTTTGGGCGCGCCGTACTCGGCCCGGAAGAACAGGCGGAAAGCATGCTTGGCGTTTTCCCCTTGCCGGCCGTAGCCGCCGCGAATCCGAATGCCCGCGTCGATCTGGAACCCTTCGGTCCCATCCGGATGAATCAATTCCACCGAGACCGGACGCTCCCACGCGATGCCGTCCTGCAGAGCGTTCACATAGATCCCCTGCGTGGCATCGAACAGATTGGCCAGCGGGGTCACCAGCGAGATCGATGGAATCGCCAGCAGCGCATCGTCAATCAGGTCCTTGTACCGAGCGTCGTTGACCACGTCCGGGTCCATGCCGTAGTCGATCACCTGGCCGCCGCCGCCCATACCCGGGAACCCTCCCCAACCGCCGCCGGCGGAAGCCTTCGGATCAGGCCAGTTGGGGCCGGGCTTGGCACCGGTGGGAGACTGCTGGACTACATCTCGCACGAAAATGTAGGTCTGGGTGCGGACGGCTGAAGGTTTCCACCCTTCGCGAATCGCCACGGTCCGCACGCACGTGGTCTTATCGATGTTGATGGGACCCGTGTAGAATGTCCCAGAAATGGGGGGAGTCTTGATCTGGCCGGGCACAGTCCGACCTGGCGTAGTGCTGGTTGATGTCTGCACTTGGCCGGGCAGTTCCCCGTCCAGGGTGTAGTAGATGCTTGCACCGGAAGTCTCCGTAGAAAGCTCCAGGAAGAAGGGTTCTTGGTAGAACCCATGTTCCCGGCTCAACTTGACCGGCTCGACCAGCCCCTCGTAGCCCCCTTGGTTCGCCGCTCCCGCCGAGGCGGGGGCGAAGTACCGACGATCACCTCCACCGTCCGGCCAGCAACCATAAGAAACGTCCGGGGGCAGCTTTGGAAAGACGAGGCTGTCTATCAGAGTCGCTCCGTCGGCGTCGAACAGTCCGATCTGCTCACCGTTGGAGCTGAGCTTGAAGCTCGCGTGCAAACCCTGGGCCTCCGTATCGCCATCAGCCCAGATCAGCAGGTATCCGCCAGGGGCGATCGTCGTCAGGTCGGGATCGCCCGCCGGGATTTGCCACTGGGTCGGATTGTTGAGGTCATCCGTCAGATACAGGCCGCCTATGTCTATAGGCGTACTCCCAAAGTTGTAGATCTCGATCCAATCGTCGTACTGGCCCTGCGGATCGGCCTTTGTCCGGGCATTGGACGCCATCACCTCGTTGATCGCCAGATCCACCGCCCCCGCGGGCATGGCAATCATCAGGACCGCGAGAAGCACGAACCACAGATAGCTGAGAACCGTCGTCTTCAAGGCGAGAACCTCCATCCCGAACGAATGGCAACATAAATAGAAAGGTCGGCCGGGGCGGTCGCCGCGACGCCCCGACCGAACCGTGAAGTCAGAGTAGGCTTCTTCCTAGGATAGTGGCCCTTCACGGGCTGTGGTGACAGATCGAAGATCATTTTCCGTCGAGAAATCTGAGCTTCGAGAACTTTGCATCCCCTTGCGAACCGTACCGCGAGGTGGCCCGTACAGACTTTGCGCTCCCATGAACCCAGAAACGGGGGGGAGAATCCGCAGCGTCGTGCGGGTTCCATGGGGGAGAACTGAGCCGATGGATCCAACAGGAAAAGGGGAAAAATCATGACGATGAATCTGTTTCGAAGGGACCTCCTGAAACTGGCCCCGGTGGCGGGTCTTGGTGTGGCTTTGGAAACCAGTGCCCTGGGAGACAAAACTTCGGCCGCCGGAGCCGTGCAGACTGCGTTTGCCGCCGCCTACTCCGACGGAAAGTACCTCCTTCCCCCGCTGCCGTACGACTACAACGCCCTGGAGCCGCTCTATGACGAGAAGACGCTGCGAATCCACCACGACAGGCACCACGCGGCCTATGTCAACGGCCTGAACGCCGCCCTCGAAGGGCTGCAAACCGCTAGGAGCAAGAACGACTACGCCCAGGTCCGAGCACTCAGTCGGGATCTGGCCTTCAACGGCAGCGGCCACGTCCTGCACACCCTCTTCTGGCACTCGATGAGTCCCAAACAAGAACGGGTGCCCGACGCCTTGGCGGAGGCCATGACCCAAAGTTTCGGCTCGGTGCAAAACGGAATGAACCAGTTCGCCGCGGCCACCAAAGCCGTGATGTCCAACGGCTGGGGCCTGCTGGTCTACGAACCCATCTCGGACAGGCTGCTGATCCTCCAGACCGAACGGCACCAGGACCTCGCCATCTGGGGTGTGGTTCCGCTGCTGGTCTGCGACGTCTGGGAGCACGCCTACTATCTCCAGCACCAGAATAACCGCGCCGCCTGGGTCGACAGCTTCATGAAGCTGGCCAATTGGCCCCTTGCGGCGGCCCTTTGGGAACAGGCCAGGAACAGCCGGCGGCCAGTATAATGGAAACGACGGTTCAGAGCGAAGGAACGCTCTGTGCATTAGGGATTTGGCAGGGGGCTTTTAGGTAATTTCCCTACTTTCCAAACAGGGTCATTTGAACGTACGGTGAACACACTGTCGATTATCTGACTTCGCGAGAAGAATGGATTCGGGGGTTGCCTGTATAATACTCCCGCTTTTGTGGACCAGTGGATAAGGTAGTGTGCCTGTGATATGGTGGCGTCCGACAGGAGGTTCACATGACACAGCGCAAACAGCGGAACGGGGCGTTCAAGACGCGGGTGGTGGTCGAAGCGATCGAGGGTCACAAGACGGTCAACGAGATCGCCAGTGCGTACGAGATTCACCCCTCGCAGGTGGGCAAGTGGAAATCGCAGGCGTTGGCGCGTCTGCCGGAGGTACTGTCCGACGGGCGGCAGGCGAAGGTCGATGGGGGTCCGCAACGGGAGGCTCACGGCTGGCCAGCAGGGTCCGCGGGATCATCCAGGCGTTCCACCGCAACGGGATGGACCTGTTTCCGCGGTTCTTCTGCACCAAGCTGGTCCGCAGGGTGAGGCAACTTCTGTGCCGACCCTGCGTCGCTCCTGATGCCGTGGAGCCAGACCAGGCCGCGCAGCCACCGGTGGCGTCTCGCGGTCGCTTCGCCCGGGTGATCCAAATCACTCCTAACGCATTTCCACAGGGTGATGTGTGAGTGTCACCGTCGTCATCCCAGCCTACAACGCTCAGGATACGCTCCATCGGGCGATCTCTTCCGTTCTCGCCCAGACGTCGCTTCCTCGCGAGATTATCGTCGTGGATGATAGCAGCGAGGACGCGACGGCGGCGTGCGCGGAGGCATTTCGAGATCGCGGCCGGGCCGTGCGGATCGAGGTTGTGAGGCTGCCCGCCAATCGAGGACCGGCTGCGGCCCGCAACGCCGGCTGGGATCTGGCTTCGGGGGATCATATCGCATTTCTGGACGCCGACGATTCCTGGCATCCCCAGAAGCTCGAGATTCAATCCCGTTGGATGGCCGAACACCCCCACTGTGTCGCCTCTGCCCATCGCATCGTCTACCGGCGTGATCAGGAGCCAATGCGACCCCTGGTGACGCAATGTCCCTGCGTTGTGATTTCCGCGTGGAGACTGAAGCTGTTCTCCTGCCTGTTGTGGCCGTCGTCGTTGATGTTGCGGAGGGAAGTGAAACACCGGTTCGACCCGACGAGGTATTATGCGGAGGATCGCCTGCTGCTTCTGGAGATGGTGCTAAGCGGGCTTCACGTGGTTCGCATTGAGTTGCCCCTGGGATATCGATACAACGCGCCGTATGGCGAGTCCGGCCTCAGTCGCGATCTGTGGAAGACCGAGAGGGCGGAATTGCACGTATTCCGGCAATTGCAGGAGAAGGGGACGCTTGGGCCGGTGGAAGGAACTCTGCTTCAAGCTGTCTCGCTGGGCAAGTATGCCGCCAGAGCGTGCCGCTGCAGATGCCGACTTCACAGAAATGGAATGTAGGAGGAGGCCGGATGCGACGTCTATGCGGTGGATCCATTGGACGTCTCCAGGGGAGCTGGTTCGGCGTGAAGGCGGGGACGAATGGCGAAATACAGCGTTATCATCCCGACGTATAACCGCGAGGGTTTCGTCGCACGGGCCGTCGAAAGCGTGCTGGCGCAGACCTGCCAGGATTTCGAGATCATCGTGGTCGACGACGGCTCGACCGACGGCACGGAGGCGGTCCTTCGACCCTACCGGGACCGAATCCGCTATTTGCGGCAATCCAATCAGGGCCCCTCAGCCGCTCGAAATCGCGGAATTAAAGAGAGCTGCGGTCAGTACATCGCATTCCTGGATTCCGACGATTTCTGGCATCCCGATAAACTGGCCCGAACCGAGGAGGCCGTCGAAGCGCATCCCGACGCGGGCCTCTTCTATTCGGACTACCGATCCGTAACTGCCGACGGGCGGCTGGTGCGTGTCGAACGGTGCAGACATGTTGTGGGGAATGCCTACTCAAGAATTCTGCTCCACTATTTCACTCTGACCTCGACAGTCGTGTGCCGGCGGGAGTGTTTTGACGTGTGTGGGCTGTTTCACGAGCCTCTGCGCCGTGCGCAGGACTGGGATATGTGGATTCGCATCGCCAGAAGGTTCTCCTTTGTTCACATTCCTGCCGTGTTGACGGACTACACTTGGGAGCCCTTCAACGGAGCCAGGGCCTCCCGGTCGACGATCGAAGATCTGCAATCGGTCGTGAATCGGGCGTTGCAGGCGGATCCGGACCTGGCACCGGGAACACGTCGGCGGATCTTCGGGCGTTTGGCCTATGCTCAGGGGGTGGAACATCTGCGCTACGGCCGAAAACAGGAGGCTCAAGCGTGTTTTCAAAAGAGCTTCTGGAGTGAGCCCTGGTTCGGAAGAAGCCTCCTGTATTGGACCGTGGCGGCGACGGGGCTGGCTGCTCGCCTGCCGCAACAGATGCGAGTTCGTTTGCGAATTGCGTGATCGTCTCCGAATTCCGTGTACATCAGGGACATGCGCGTCGGCATTCTCACCTTTCATCATGTTCCGAACTACGGCGCGGTGCTCCAGGCCTATGCGCTCTCGCACGCAGTGCGAGACCTGGGGCATGACCCGCTGATCCTCGATTATCGACCGTGGCGTGCGACCACCCACTATCTGTGGGCGGCTGTGCGAACGAGACCTTGGATGCCGGAGATGCGGCGAATTCTCCGCATCCAGCGGTTCGTCCGTCGGGAATTGCCCTTGTCCAAGAGGCGGATTCGTTCCGGCTTGGATATCGGGGGGATTGACGCGACAGTTGATGCTCAGATCAGCGGCAGCGATCAGATTTGGTGTTGGGGAAAACCCTGGACGTACCGCAAATATGATTCTGCGTTCTTCCTTGCCCACACTCGGGATGGGATTCGTCGAATTGCGTATGCACCGAGTTGCGGCGGAATGACATCGTTTGGATCTCGCGTTCGCGAGGCGGCCGCTCTGCTCAACCGCTTTGACGCGCTCAGCGCGCGGGACGAGAACACCCAGCGACTGGTCCAGGAGGCGACCGGGCGCGTCTGCGAACTGGTCCTGGATCCGATCTTTTTGCATGACTTCGGCCAGTTGGAGGCTCCTGCGAGCTGCAGGGTTTCAGCCTCGCCGTACATGGTCGTTTGTGGAACTCTTTCCGCCCGTGATCGTGCACGGCTGAAAATGGTTTCGCTCGCTCTGGGGCTTCGGAGTGTCTCGATGTTCCAGTTCGATTCCGCTGCCGATGAGAATATCCTCGATCCTGAACCGACAGAGTGGTTGTCGATCATCAGGAACGCTTCCTTCGTGGTGACGAATCTCTTTCATGGCCTCGCATTTACGCTCCACTTCGGGAGGCCATTTGCCGCCGTCACTACCAGTTACAGCGGTGCGAAAATCACCGATCTCTTGCGGCGGTTGAGGCTTACGCATCGCTCGGTCGATCATGTGGATTTGGAGGAATTCGTCGGGATGGCCTCCAAGCGGGAGGATCTGGATCGCGCGTTGGCTGAGCTTGAATTGGCTCGTTCAGCTTCGCTTCAGTTCTTACGTACATCACTGGCGGCGTGTGACGCAGATATTGGGTTCGGGGCGGCAGCACGTTGACTGGGGGGCGCGGGTTTGAGTGTCAAATTCCATGGTCCCTGATTTCCTGCGACGCGTAAAACGGACGGCGGTCTTGTTTTGCGGTTTCCTGTATGACTTCCGTCGCATGTGTAGGCACTCTGCCGCCGTGAGAACAGCAGGCACGAAGGAGAAACTGCGGGCGTTAATCATGGTGCACTGCCATGCGATCGAAAAGGGACTTGCATGGTCTAGGGCTAAGCCGGACTTCGGGAGTGACCGGGTCGGAGTGCTTCTGCTCCTGTTGCAGGAGTATGCCGCACGATACGGAATCGATCCAACCTTGCAGGTCGCCACAGGGGTTTTGCAGGCCTACCAGCGAGCGAATCCCGGCGACGAACGGCTTACACGGGAATTGGACGATCTCGTCCGGACGCTGAACGTCCCCTCGTGTCCGTCAGCTCGTGGGGGCGTCGACAGAATGACATGGGACGAACTGTACGCCGGAATCCGTGGGCAGTTTCGGGAGTTCTGTCGTGTACGCCGAAGCGTTCGCCAGTTCTCGCACGAGCCTCCTCGGGATGAGGAACTCGTCGAGGCGGTTCGGATCGCCCAGCTTACGCCTTCGGCGTGCAATCGACAGTCTTGCCGCGTTTACGTCGTTCGCGATTCACGTGCAATTCGACAGGCCCTGGATGCCAGCCGATCCGCCAACGGTTTCGCCGAGGAGGTACAGAGGCTTCTTGTCGTGACCTCCAATCTCGCCTGTTTTCAGTTTGCTGCGGAACGGTATCAGTGCTGGATCGACGGCGGGATGTTCGCGATGACCTTGGTCTATGCTTTGCATGCGCAGGGTCTCGTGTCCTGTTGTCTTAACTGGTGCAAGGAACCACCGGTGGACAGGTTGTTCAGACGCGTTCTGGGTATATCGCCCGAGGAAACAATCGTTCTGTTGATCGCTGTGGGCAAACCCTTGGAGGAGTTCGCTGTCGCAGTCTCAGCACGGCGTCCCCTGGAAGAGATCATCGTTTGGCGATGACACAAAAGAAACAGCACCGTGCGGTTCCGCAGGGTGCTGTTGTTATTGTACAGGCAGTCTACTCTGATGTGGCTCAGCCGAGGAGAGATCTCCTTCTCAGCCACGACGCCAGGCTCGTTCCGACTCCGACCAGCAGCACGGCACCGGGCGCCGGCACGGTGAGCGGTGCCTCGATGATGCCTCGCCAGGTCCTGGCGTAGGAGGCGTCGTTCCAAGTGCCGTAGGTCTGATGGCCCTGATAGTCTCCCCAGCCCCAGAGCGTTCCCCAGTCGCACTCGAACTGGCCGTTGATGTTGTTGGGCTGATTGTAGCCCCATGCGTTGAACCCACTGAGAGGGGTGCCGTCGACCCACGTCCATTCCAAGTCGGGCTCTGCGGAGCCTTCAGGCTGGTAGAGGCCGATCCAGTACTGATTAATGTCGTAACCGGTCGGGTACGGACCACCGGGGTCGGCGCCGTGGAACGTCTGGGCCAGCCAGTTGTTCTCCGCCGCGTCTTCGATCTTGACCAGGTCGAAGCCCAGACCCAGCGCTTCCGCTCGGACCTGTTCCCAATTACCCCTCGTTTCGGTCAACGCATACTGGTGACCATTGTAGATGTACCAGGTGAGATCCGCTTGGGCAGAGCTCATTGCGACAAGGCTCAACCCCACAATCAATAAAGCTCTTTTCATCGGTTTCCTCCTCACAACTCTGTGCAGTGCCTGCAAAATTTTCTTGTGCAAACACCCTTGACGGTCGGTGTCTGCCGGTTGACGCGGGCTTCCGGATTTCCAATGTGGAGGCCCCAAACGACAACCGATACGGCTGTAAGGATCCATCCCCCAAGTGATGGGTTTAATATAGACTAATTCTATCCATTTGTCAAGAGAGAAGACGACTTGGAGACCGCTAACGGTGTGACACGGGTCCCGCGGAGACGCCGACTGAGCCCGGGAAATGTATATTTTCATGGATTGTTCGAAACTTTTATAAGACCTTTTCCGGTGGCATTCAGGTAAGGAGACAGCAAGATTTTTTCAGACTGTGGCGGAGAAATTTTCGGGATGTGCAGTTCGGTTTTGACTTGGTGTTGCGAGGCATGGTTCTGCCTTGGGTTTGCAATGGCTTCTCCCGACGTCGCGACACCTCGGGAGGACAGACAGACAAAGGCTCTCGGGTGATTCGAGGGATTCTCAAGAGCGAGGAGTGGATTGTCCGATAATAGACCCGTGGTTCATGGTGGGGATCGATAGAACGGAGCGGTTTTTGTGTTTTTTTTTGTTTGATAGACCCCCGGGGGGGCCTATAATGACCCTTCAACTGGTCGAGGGTGAGAAGAGGGGTAGCGGTCGCGCCTGGGCGTCATGACGGGTGCGACGTGGGCGTGCCAGAGCGTGGAGAAAAAGCATGGGCGATGGAGCGACTGTTCGTGAGATGGGTGCGGGACGGATGACGACAACGGCGGCGATTGACCGGAGCGCGACTCCGGGACGCATATCAGACCGGCGATTCCCTTCCGGTTCCCATTTTTCGCCGGTGGCGTCTTTTCGTGTTCCCGCCGGTACCGTTGAAGTGCCGCAGATGTCTCAGACCACCGAGTGGTTGATTCGGGGTCTCGATGTGGTCGGCTCATTGGCGGGACTGATCTTGGCGTTGCCCGTGATTCTTCTGAGTGCCGTTCTGATCCGCATCACGGCGGGTAAACCGGTGTTTTTCCGGCAGGTGCGAGTGGGGTTGCGAGGCAAGCCGTTTACCTTGTACAAGTTCCGCACGATGATCAACGAGGCGGAGAAGCACGTGGGCCCGGTCTGGGCGTCGCGCGACGACCGCCGTGTCACACCGATCGGGCGGATTCTCCGCAAGATGCGCATCGATGAATTGCCCCAGTTCTACAATGTTCTTCGCGGCGACATGAGCCTGGTCGGACCCCGCCCGGAAAGACCCTACTTCGTGGAACGGCACAAGGTTTTGCAAGGCATGCGCCTGGCGGTCAAGCCGGGGATCACAGGCCTGGCCCAGATCCGCGGTCTCTATGATCTCAAACCCACCCACAAAGTCAGGTACGACTGCCTCTACATTCAAAAGCGGTGCCTGCTTCTAAATCTTTACATCCTTTTCCGCACCATTCCAGCCTTGTTCACGCGGATGGGGTGGTAGGGACAAGTCGCGATCACGTCGAGACGAATCCGCTTGCTTCCCTCCGTGGACCGGTGTTCCTTCTTTGGCCGAGTCTGTTGGTTATACTTGGGGATACACCCAGGGCGTTCGATAACGACGCCGCAGGAGCTGGTTCGCCTCCGCGTCGCCCACGCACACTTCTTTCTGCCCGTCCCATTCCACGCTGCGGCCGAGCTTGTAGCTGAGCATCCCCAGCAGGCTCAGGTTCGTCGAGTAGTGCACCTCCTCAATGTCGCTGACCGGTCGGCGACCCGTCTCGATCGCCTCCAGAAAGTCCGCCCACAGTTCCTTGATGTTCTGACTGTCCGGCTGGTTCAACTTGGGGGCTTCGTGGATCTCCGGTTGTCCCCGGCTGGTTGGATAGAACGTCCAGCCCTGGTTCCAACCCATGTGGAACGTGCCTTTGGTGCCGTAGAAGAAGCACCCCACGTTCTCGGCTTTTTCCGCGGGATTGCCTGCGAACTGGCGGTGCTCCCACATTACCGTCAGGTCGTCGAACGCGTACGTCGCCACTTGGTGGTCGGGCGCGTCGGTCGTCTGGTATTCCTCGGTTAGGACCGGCTGGCCTTTGATCGGACGTCCGCCGACCGAGTGTACGCTTTTAGGCCACTTCACGTCCATCGTCCAGAGCACTTGATCCAACCAGTGAACCCCCCAGTCGCCCAGGGTGCCGTTGGCGAAGTCCAGATAGCTGCGGAAACCCCGCGGATGTGCGCCTCCGTTGAACGGTCGCAACGGGGCTGGTCCGCACCACAGATCCCAGTTCAGCTCTTTGGGCGGCTCGACATTTTTTCTCGGCTGCTCCGGCCCGTCGCCGCCGTAGAGCACGAAACACCGCACCATCGCGATCTTGCCTGCGTTGCCCTCACGCAGGAATTTCCTGCCTGAGACGTTGTGCGGCGAGACCCGCCGGTGCGTCCCCACCTGCACCACGCGCCCGGCCGCCCGAGCGGCGTTGACCATCGCCCGGCCTTCCATGATCGTGTGCCCGATGGGTTTTTCCACATACACGTGGGCCCCGGCTCTCACCGCCGCGATCGTCGGCAAGGCGTGCCAGTGGTCTGGCGTCGCGACGATTGCGATGTCCAGCTTCTCTTTCTCCAGCATCTCCCGGTAGTCTTCATATTGTTTGGGCACGTCGCTCGTCCACCTGGCCGCCTCCTCGGCGCATTTGGCAAGCTGTCGTTTGTCCACATCCACGAGCGCTGCGATCTTGCATCGTCCGGACGCCGCCGCCTCGCGCAGGATGTTCGTGCCCCACCAGCCGCAGCCGATCAGGGCCGTACGATAAATCTTGTTCTGTTGGCCACCCACGACATGAGGAAAATTCAGGACCGCTGTGGCCGCGAGGGAACCGCTCAGAAACGTCCGACGATTTATCGGCATAGTCTTCTCCTTCCAGGGCAGCGGGGCCAGCCCCGACCTGGTCACCACAGACAGACGCCCGACAGGACGGCCCTATTCCGCCAATCTACGGTCCTCGCGGTTTCCGTCAAGCGAAAACGGCCAAACGTCTTCGCTGGGCGGGTGTCGTCAGGGTCCGGGAGGGCAAGGAGGCCGGATGAATTCATGCTTTGCACGTCGGGGCCGGTTCGGGTAGAATGCCCGCTCGTTCGGCGGGCGGCGTTTTGCCGACGGCCGACGCAATGGAGATGGACGGTTGAAAGGTTGATTGGATCATGGCACACGACAAGTCCTCATGTCCCGGCAAGGCAAAGTATCTCTCCGGCAAGCGGATCCTTCCGGCGCCGATTACCGCGGACACCAGTATCGTACAGTTGGTCGATAATATGGATGCCTATAACGGCGGCCGGTTGCGGGCGGCCTGCCACCTGCTTCGGGACCGCTACTCCGCGGACGACGTGACCGTCGGCATGAGCCTGGCGGGGGCGCTGACGCCTGCAGGCCTGGGACCGTCGGCCATCATTCCGCTGATGAATCACGGCCTGGTGGATTGGATCGTCGCTACCGGCGCGAACATGTACCACGACCTGCACTTTGCGCTGAATCTGCCGATGTTCCGGGGCAGCCACAACGTCAACGACGCGGACTTGCGGGACAAAGGCGTCACCCGGATCTACGACATCCTATTTGATTACGAAGACGTGCTCATGGAGACCGACCGGCAACTGCGCGAGATTCTGGTCCGGCCGGAGTTTCAGAAGGAGATGGGTACGCGGGAATTCTACCACCACTTGGGTAAGGTTCTCGACGAGTACGAAAGGAAGAACGGGACCGGGCAAGTGAGTGTTCTGGCTGCGGCCTATCGCAATGGGATTCCGGTATTCACGTCGTCGCCGGGCGACTCCACGATCGGCATGAACGTGGCGGGCCTGGAACTGTTGGCGGAGGCGGCCGGCATGCGCGATCGGTTCCAGCTCAAGATCAATCCGAGCATTGACGTCAACGACTCGACCGCGATTATCCTGAACGCCAAGAAATACGAAAAAGGCAAGACCGGCGTCATCCTCATCGGAGGCGGTAGCCCGAAGAACTTCATGCTCCAGACCGAGCCGCAGATCCAGGAAGTGCTGATGATCCCGGAGGTCGGGCAGGACTACGACATCAACGTGACGGATGCCCGACCCGACACCGGAGGCTTGTCCGGTGCGCCGCCGTCCGAGGCTGCCAGTTGGGGCAAGATCGATCCGACGAAACTCGAAGAGACGGTCACTGCGTATTTGGACGTCACGGTTGCGCTGCCCATTATGGCGGCCTACGCGATCCAGACGACCAAACCCCGTCGACTCAAGAGGCTCTATGACCGTGGTGCGGAGCTCCATGAGAAGCTCATCAAGTCGTATCTCGAAAACAACCGCGAGATCGAGAAGCTCAAGGGATTCATGAGAAAGCTCAGCCAGGAGAAGTCTCAAGTTTGAAGTGTGAAGTTTTAAGCAGGGGGCTCTCGCCTCTCCTGCTTTGAACTTCAAACTTGACAGTTTGCACTTGTCGCATGGAAACGGAGAAGATGAAGGAACAAGCCCTTACCCTGGCCCGCGAGCACGGGACTCCCCTGCTGATTATCGACCACAATCGGATTCGGGAGAACTACCGGACGTTCAAAAGACACTTGCCGCGGGTGCAGGCGTACTACGCGGTCAAGGCCAACTCCAATCCCGAGATCGTCAAGACCCTTTTCGACGAGGGGGCCAGCTTCGATGTGGCCTCCTACAACGAATTCATGCAGGTCTATGAGTACATCGCGCACTTCGAAGAGAAGGACAAGGACTTCTACATCTGGGACAAGATCATCTTCTCGAACACGATCAAGGACAAGGTGACGCTGGGCAAGATCCGTCGGTACAAGCCGCTGGTGACGTTCGACAACTCCGACGAGCTGGTTAAGATCAAGGAGTATTGCGACACCGCGGGCGTGGTCCTACGGCTCAAAGTGCCCGACATCGGCTCGCAGGTGGAGATGAGCTCGAAGTTCGGCGCCGAGCCCGGCGACGCCCGCGGCCTGATCCAGACTGCGTTCGACTTGGGCCTGGTGGTTGAGGGCCTGAGCTTCCACGTCGGCAGCCAGTGCACGACGTTCGACAACTACACCGCGGCACTGGACATCTGCTCGCAGATCTTCCACGACGCCCGCAAGAAGGGCTATCCGCTCAAGATCGTCGATATCGGAGGTGGGTTCCCGGTGCCGTACGACTCGCGGGTGCCGGACTTCGCCAAGCTGGGCGAGTTGATCGAATCGGAGTGCGACCGGCTGTTCCCCCAGGACGTCGAGATCATCGCCGAGCCGGGACGGTTCATGGTGGCGACCGCCGCGGTGCTGGTCTCGGAGATCGTCGGCAGGGCCCGCCGGGATGGGAAGGTCTTCTACTACATCAACGACGGCGTCTACCACACCTTTTCCGGCGTGGTCTATGACCACTGGGTGCCCAATTTTCAGGCGTTTCGTGAGGGGCCGATGGAGGTCTGCGCAGTCGTGGGTCCCACGTGCGACAGCTTCGACAAGATCTCGCTCTCGGAGCACCTGCCTGCGGACCTGCAGATCGGGGACTGCCTTTACACTGAGAACATCGGCGCCTACAGCATCGCCTCCTCGACGAAGTTCAACGGCATCGAAGGCGCCAAGATCCTGCATCTTGGCAATTGACGATTTGCGATTTGCGGTTTGCGGTTGAGCGGGACGCTCTTCGTACGACTACAATTGCGACCGTGGACAGAAATAGAGGCGGCCCCGACAGATTGCCGGGGCCGCCTTTGTGTAACTACAGGACTTGACCGACTCGACACGAGGTCGAGGGGTTACTGCTTCACGACGATGTCGTCATAGTAGACCGACGAAGCGCCATTACCGTACAAATCGATCGCCTGGAGCGTCCCATGGTTGTTGTCGTCCCATATGCCGGAGGCGATCTTCACGCCGTCATAGTACATGTCGACGGTGTTGGCGACCAGATCGATCGTCAGGTCAATCTTGACCCACTTGTCGAACACGACCGTTTTGCCGCTGTTGGTGGTGGCGGGCTGGTCAGCGATGATCGCTCCGCTGGCCAGGTTGAACTTCACCTGCACGGACCAGTCCAGGGTGGCGCCGGGGTCATCGTACTGGTTCATCAGGATGAAGTACGTTTCGCCTGAGGTGCCGGACGGGATGTACTGCATCGCAGAGAATTCCACGACGCCGCCGGTGATGGCGAACTCATGCACGAGGTCGGCGCTGCCGACGACCTCGACGGACTTGGAGCCGCTGAAGGCGAACTTGTCGGATACCGGAGCACCGGCGCCCGGATCAGCTCCCCAGCCCTTCCAGCCGGCTTGGCCGTGCAGGTGCGAGCCTACTTCGTAGGCCTCGAAATCCTCGCTGAACACGACGGTCATCGGGGCTTCCGGCTCTTCCGGCGTCTCGGGTTCTTCCGGGACGTTGGGCTCTTCGAACACCGGCACAACCGGCACGCCGATCAGCTCGACTTCCGCGATCTGCATGCTGTTGGCGCTGGCAGGAGCACGGACGGTCGTGAAGAGGATCTGATAGTGCTCATAGGCGACGGTGTTCTCAAACACGATCGACTCGGCGTTCTTGGTGAACCGCGGCCAGGCGGTGGGCATCGCGAAGTCCATGATGAAGCCGCTGGCGATGAGCTCGAACGGGCCGTCGATGCTCTCGTTGGAGCCGTAGAACTCGAAGGCGATCGGGTCGCGCTCGGGGGCGTCGTTGGCCGTGGTGAAGGTCAGGCCGGTGACGATCGTGGCGCCCAGAGACGGGGTGACCTGGAACCCGGTGGGTTCGACCTCGCCTTTGAAGTGCAGGTACTTGGTGTTGACGTTGTCGTCGATCGCCAAAGCAGGATGCTCATTGGCAGGCCAGCCGTTGTTTTGGCCGCCGGTGGTGACGCCGTCATTGGGAACGCCCTGGATCGCGTCGCCGGGGGTGGTGATGTCGCGTGGGCCCAGCAGGGCGAACGCGTCGGAGTGCACGCGGATCTCGCCTTTGGTCAGAGCGCGATCGTAGATCGCCACACCGAAGATGGCGCCGTCGAAATCATCGAAGAAGCTGCTGCCGTCTTCAGCCTGGGCGCCGTAGCCGATGCCGACCTTGCCCGAGAGGGTGATGGCGGCCGCGACGCTGGCTTTGTACTCGCCATTGACGTACAGGGCGGTCGTACCGGTTGCTTCGCTAGAGACAAAGACCAAATGGGTGGGCACGCCGGGGGCGGTGGGCACGCCGAAGTCAAGGTCTACGACGCCGAACAGGGTCGCGCCGTAGGTCTTGCTGTCCGGCCACTGCTCGTACTTGATGCCCGCACGGGTGTCGCCGAAATTCCGGCGGCCGATCAGGCACATGCTGGCCTGGGTCTCATCGGGGTTGCTCTGGACGACGAACTCATAGGTGATTTCGCCGCCGAGGGTTCCGATGTCGTAGACGCCATCCGGGATGTCGGTGGCTAGGAAGGCCGGAGCCGCGGCCTTGGCTGCGTTTTCCCAGGACGCCTTGGCGGCGCCGGGCAGACCGAACATCAGGGCCTGGACTTCTTCCTCGGCCAGGGCCCGGCTAAAGAACGTAACGTCGTCCAGCGAACCGTTCATTCTGCGGCCGACCCACTGTGCGTTGCCGTCGCCGCCCAGCCAGATCGGTCCATCCCACGTGGCGGCGCCATGTGAGACGTTGTTGGCGGCCTTGGCTTCGCCGTTGACGTAGAACGTCGCCTTGTCCGGCGCGACTGTTACGGCGCAGAAAGTCCATTCGAAGGCCGAATAGGTGGCGCCGCTGCGATAGCTCCAGGTCGCGGACGAGTCGTTCCAGTGATAGGCCAACTGGCCGTCGGCCAGCAGGTTAAAGCCATGGGCCGGCCCCGGATTACGGTGCATGATGATGGAGGCCCAGTCGGGTTGCGTGCCGTAGGGCATAAACCAGCCGGCCATCGTCGCCTCGGTCAGGGTCAAGCCCATGGCCGGGACTTCGACCAGGGTCGGGGCAATCAGGGTGATGGCGTTGCCATATACGCCGGGACCCCAGACCGGTTCGCCGTTCACGAACTTTCCATCATTGCCGTTGGCCGAGGAATCGCCTACGACGGCTCCGGCCCCCTCGTCACAAGACCACCACCCGATGAGAGCGGGATCGCCGAGGGGATTCCAGGCGCCGTACAGCGCGCCGCCCTGAACCAGGGCCAGCATCGCGGCCAGCACGGCAATACCAATGCTTCGTTTGAACATAGCAGTCCTCCTTCGTCAAAATATCGTATGTAGCCTCGACCACACGTCGAAGCGATCCCCCCCAGTTTTGCAATGTTCTTGTGTTCCGCCTCCAATTGACTGACAGACTACCCATTGGGAAGATCGCTTTTTTGGCTGGCATACCTCCTTTCCGCAGACGACTACCGCCGGGAGGTCGCGTGAGACGCTCCCTGCTCGGGTTCCGTTGGCGGTATCCGTCACCTTAAGTCCACACCACTCCCTTCCGCCAAGCATCATCAATAATCCGCTTGAGGTGGGTCATTCCCAAAGCCCTAGCTTTGGTCTACAGGATACGACCAACACGGGGCATTTGTCAAGGCTTAGTTTACCTATTTTAACAACAGGCAAGCAAGAAGTTACCGGGACAGAACCGCAGAAATCTTCCCAGGGCGGCCAGAAAAGGTTGCAGGTCGTCGGACGGAGGCGTAAAATTCCGCGTTTGGCTGGATTTTTGAAAGGAATTATGGATGAAATATGACGTGGCTGATCTGTCATTGGCTTCCGAAGGAAAGCGGAGAATTTTGTGGGCGGACAACGACATGCCCGTCCTGGCGACGATTCGAGACCGGTTCGCCAAGCAGAAGCCGCTCAACGGGATGAACGTCTCGGCGTGTCTTCACGTCACTGCGGAAACCGCCAACCTGATGCGGACCCTCAAGGCCGCGGGGGCCAACGTAGTCCTGTGCGCTTCAAACCCCTTGAGTACGCAGGACGACGTGGCGGCCTCTCTCTCGAAGGATTTCGGGGTCCCGACCTTCGCCATTCGCGGCGAGAATCGGGCCACTTATTACAGGCACATCAACGCAGCCATCGATCACAAACCGGTGATCACGTTCGACGACGGGGCGGACCTGGTCAATGAGATGCATACCAAACGCAAAGGCGACGCCCAACGGATTGTCGCCAGCATGGAAGAAACCACCACCGGCGTCATCCGCCTGCGCGCGATGGACAAGGAAGGCAAACTTCTGTTCCCGGTCGTTGCGGTCAACGATGCCAAGAGCAAGCACCTGTTCGACAACCGCTACGGTACCGGCCAATCCACGGTCGACGGGATTATTCGTGCGACCGATTACCTGATGGCGGGCAAAAACGTGGTTGTCGCCGGCTATGGCTGGTGTGGTCGGGGCTTCGCGATGCGGGCCCGCGGCATGGGCGCGATCGTCATCGTCACCGAGATCGACCCGATCAAGGCGATCGAGGCCGCGATGGACGGGTTTCAGGTGATGCCGATGTCGGAGGCCGCCAAGGTGGGCGATCTGTTCGTGACGCTCACCGGTAACAAGCACGTGATTCGGCCCGAGCACGTCCGCAAGATGAAGGATCGCGCCGCGATTTGTAACAGCGGGCACTTCAACGTCGAAATCGACATTCCCGGCATCGCCAAGCTCTGCCAGAAGATCAACAAAGGCGTCCGGCGGAATGTCGACGAGTACGTCATCAACAGCAAGAAACGTATTTACCTGCTGGCTGAGGGCCGGCTGATCAATCTGGCGGCGGCCGAGGGACATCCCGCCAGCGTGATGGACATGAGCTTCGCGACCCAGGCCTTGCAAGCCGAATGGGTCGTCAAACACGCGCGCAAGCTCGAACCCCGAGTGTACGACGTGCCGCTGGAGATCGAGGAGCAGGTGTGCGGCCTCAAGCTCAAGGCGATGGGCATTGCGATCGACAAGTTGACGCCCGAGCAGGTGGCCTACTTGGCCAGCAGCGGTGAAGGGACGTGAGAAGTATTTACTATTTGTTTTTAACGATTTACGATCCGGCTGGGCCGCACGGCGTGAGGTGTCTGAGGGCCGGCACCTGCAAATTGTAAGTCGTACTAAATAGTAAATCGAACATGGAAAAAGAGTCTGAAAAGACGCCGAAGGCCCCGAAGACCTTCTTGACGGTCGGTCCGACACTGCATTACAGCCATCGGAACGTGCAGCGGTATTGGCTTCTGGCGGCATTCGTGTTTTCGCTGGCGTGCCTTTTCTGGTCCCGACTGGTGATGGGCCGGTTCTGGGCGTTCGACTTCGTCGTGCGGGGGATCCCGGGTTTCTGGGAGCTGGGGCGCCACACCATCACCGGCGTGAGCATCTTTGAGTACCCCTGGCAGATCATCGTGCTGGGGCTGCTCATGGGGATCTTGGCGGTGGTGCCCGTCCTGACGGCGCAGTTGATGAGCTTCGGCCACAGCTTTATTTTCATTCTGGCGGTCTTTTTTCTGGCGAACCTGCCTGGTTTTGCGGTGTTCCTTGTGGTCAGTTGTCTGGCGGCGGCGGCCCGACCGCTGCGCTTCCGATCCCGCATTATCGCGATCGCTTTGTGTCTGGCGCCGCAATTGGCGTACTGGGGCGCATTCGGTGGCGCGCGGGGCGTTGAACCGTTAGAGTGGGGGTTCTCCTTTGCGCCGTGGATCTGGGCTTGGCTGACCGGTATGACTATCGCTGGATTGGTCATCGGGATCGGACACTACACCCGGTACAAGCCGGGATTGATCTGGGTCTTCACTACGACAACCCTGCTGCTGGCCTTAGGTGTCTTTGTGTGGAAGATCGGCTTCGATGAATTGGATTACCAACTCTATGTGGCACAGAACAATCCCGAGGAGGTGCCGGAATTCCGCGATCGGAGTATTCGCGATGCGCTGGACCGAACAATCACCGATCCGACGGAAAAGGAATATCGCCTCGGTTTTTCGTACCCCAGCGAACCGATCCCTCTGAGAGAGGAACTCAAGCGTGAGATTCAGATGCAACTGGCGCAGGACCGTTGGCCGAGCTGGTTGATTCTGCCCGAAGAGCTTCTCTACCAGGCCAAACGCGACCGACTCAACGAACAGTATGACCGGTTCATCCGTCCGCCTCGTCCAGGGTGGATGCCGCCGGCCTTGCACCGGGAAATCGTCGTTCGAAGGTCCCGCAGCAACCGCATGCCGATTGCGCTGTACTACAAGGCATTGCTCAACGAGTACAGCCCGGATCTTCGCCGGATCCAACAGGAGGAGACACTCCATTTCTTCAGCGACTACCCGCAGGAACGCGCGTCGAGAATCTGGTTCCGCCTGTACAACGATTTCGGAGACAGCCCCGAGTCGGCAGAGGCCCGCTGGCGAGGGGCCAGGCAATTGGCCGGACAAAAAGAGCTCAAGAAAGCCCGCGAGTTGCTTGACGAGGCGGACCGCATCGTTCAGAGGCAGCTTGCCGTGGACCAGAAGCTGGAAGCGGCGACCAGCGACAGCTTGTTCAGTGCGTTCCGTTCGCCGCCGGACACGGTGATGACGGCCCAGAAACTCAGAGACCTCCTTCGTCGCATCCATGAATTGCGAACGCTGATCGGGCAGGAAAACCTCGCCGGGGGCGAGGAAGCGTTGGAGCGGGTGGCTGAGTTTGTCATGCTCAATCCTCACAGTCTCGATTACGAGGCACGGCTCGATCTGTTGCTGGATCGGCTCGATGAGAAAGACCCGTTGCGCGACAATCTGCTTTTGGAGAAGGCCAAACTGATCGCCGACGATCAGGGACGCGCCGAGCGGCTGAGCGAACTGAGTCGGGAGTTTCAAGGCACCGACGGGGGGATGCAAGCGATGTACGAGCTGAGCCGATTGCACCTTCGTACCTATCAACGCGAGCCGAAAAAGGAAAGCCTGCTGCAAGCGACGAACATGCTGACCAGCTTCCTGAGCTTGTATCCTGAGAGTTTTTACGCGACCCAGGTTCGCAAGAACCTCGACGGCCTTCCCAAGCCGGAGTAGAGCATTCTCTCTGCGGGAGGTATCCGTGGAGCCGATCACCGAGGGACGTATGTCACCTTCGAGGTCCGAACGATCCCCGAATCGGATTTATTCCCCTGCATGGGTTTGACTTTCCGAACCGCTTTGGTAGCATGGAAGAAAATGAGCGGCTTCGGGTCGAAGAAAAGCCGCTTTAGGGTGATGGCAGGATGGGGAATCGGTGATGACTGGAGGCAATCGGGGAGCTGCTCCGTGTTTGATCATCGTGGGCGATCCGTGTAATGATTTCGTGCGCGCTATGGTTCGTCTGTCCAGGGAGTACCAGGTCGAGGCGGTTTTCTGCGACGACGTCTATACGGCGGTGGTCGCCATGGCCCGGACCGCTGGGCGACCCTCGCTCGTGGTCGGCCCGATCCACGCGTTGGCCTGCGAGGGCGGTCGGTTCTTTCAGATCGCCGAAGGCAATTCCTTGCGGTGTTGCTGTTTCCTGGACCCCAGGATTTTTGAGGACTCGGTCGGCATGCGGTCGGCCATGAGGGCGGGGGCCGCAATTGTCGGGGAGATTGGAGAGGTTCACCCGGTTTTCAAAGAGTGGCTTTCCACTGCGGGGTACCAGGCCACCCGCAGGAGTCTATGTGACTTGGCCGATGAGGACCTACGGGCTACCGAAGCGGAACTCAGAGCGCTGTTGGGGCAAGGGACGGATGCGTAACGGGACGAGACTCCAATCTACGGGGCCTGGCCCGGCCCGAGTGCTGCTGATCGGCGACGTCCAGAAGGCCTTGCTGGAGTACCGGGACATGGACCGTGGCGTCTTCGAGATCTGCGACAATGTCCTGGACGGGATCGACAAGGCCGCCCGGAACCAGTTCGAGACGGTGGCTGTCTCGGTGGAAGGGATTTTGAACCGGCTCGGTCCGATCCTGAAGGCCCTGCGAAAGAGTACCTCGGCCAGGATCGTTCTTCTGGCCCAAATGCACGAAGAGCCGATGGCTCGTCGGTTCGTTGCCCAGACTCCGGGCAATCCCAGACTAGCGGACGAGTACTACGTATGCCCCGTACGTTGGGCAGTTCTTTGTTCCCGCCAGGCGTGTGAAAAAGGGATACGGACGAACGCGGAAAGGAATGTTCAGGACCTTGAGACTCCGCGTCGGATCTCTGCGGATTCGGATCTGCCGGTCGAAGTGCGGCATCGCATGGAGCGGCTCGAGCGGCTGGCTACGACGGACGACCTGACCGGTCTGAAGAATCGGCGATATCTCTGGGAGTTTGCCCGCCAGATCCTGGAACGGGCCCGCCCGACCCGTGGACGCGTCACCCTCCTGGTCTTCGATATCGACAACTTCAAGCACTACAACGACCTCTACGGGCACAGCACCGGCGACGAGATCCTTCGCCAAGCCGCGATCTTGATGCGTCGTTGTTGCCGCCATCATGACGTCGTCGGACGCATTGGAGGCGACGAATTCGCCGTGGTTTTCTGGGACGATCCCCGTCGAACCTCCGGCGGCGTTCCTCGCGACAGACGATCCGCCTCAGCCGAACATCCCACCGAGGCCATCAGCGTGGCCAAGCGATTCCAGGAGGCCTTGAGCCGGACAGATCTGAACCTGCTGGGTCCCAAGGCCGAAGGCGTTCTGACCATCAGCGGCGGCCTGGCCAGCTTTCCCCGCGACGGCTCGACCGTCCAGGAGCTGTTCGACCGGGCCGACCGGGCCCTGCGCGACGCCAAGCGAGGAGGTAAGAACCGAATTTATTTGGTCGGCGAGCCCCAGAGCGACATCGCCGACCTTCGGTAGCGGATGCTCGCGTCGTGTCCGCGGATCGTACAGAAAGTTCATTTGCGCCCGAGCGATCCTACGGTATGCTGTCTCCTGTCGGTCGAACAGCGCAGGGTCGCAAATCCGCGCCGGTCGCAGAGGGAACAGGAGCCTGTCCATGGAACGAAGTATTTGGGGTTGTGTGTTCATCTTGATTTTGTTGTGTGGTTTTGTGGTCGGGGCGGCCGAGGTGAATCCCTCCGGTCAAGGACGACTGCATGTGGGGTGGGCTAGGGCCGACATCACGCCGGAAAGACCCGTCGCGCTGATCGGCCAGTTGCACAAGCGGATTTCCGAACGCGTCCGCGATCCGCTGACCGCCACGGCGCTGGCTATCGAGAGCCGGGGCGGGGGTTCGTCCGAGCAGGCGATTCTTGTTTCGTGCGACTTGCTGTATATCCGCAAGTCGGTTGTGGAGAGTATCCGCGAAGTTCTCAAGGTCAGGTTGCCCGATTTCGAGGCGGACAAGCTGGTGCTCAACGCCACGCACACGCACACCGGGCCGGGTTTTGCGGACGAGGACTTCGGGACACTGTACGACGTCAGCCAGGATAAAGGCGTCATGCGGGCCTCTGAGTATGCCGACTTCTTCGTCGAGAAGATCGCACGGGTCGCGGCCGAGGCGTGGGAGCGGCGCGGACCTGGCGGAGTGAACTGGGCGCTGGGGCACGCGGTGGTGGGGATGAACCGCCGCGCCCGGTACTTCGACGGCAAAGCGATCATGTACGGATCGACGACGCGGGCGGATTTTGCCGGTTTGGAGGGATACGAGGACCACGGCGTGGAGATGCTCTTTTTCTGGGACGACAGTGGCAAGCTGAACGGGATCGTCGTCAACCTTGCATGCACTGCCCAGGAGACGGAGGGCCTCAACGAGATCTCCGCGGACTTCTGGCACGATGTGCGTCAGACGCTTCGCGAGCGACTTGCGCAGGACGTCCACGTGCTTCCCCAGTGCGCCGCGGCGGGGGACCTCTCACCGCACCTGCTCTACCGCAAGAAGGCCGAGGAGGCCATGACCAAGCGAAGGGGACTCTCCAACCGCCAGGAGATCGCCCGGCGGATTGTCGATTCGGTGATGGACGTTCTGCCGACGGCCCGCGACGGTGCGATGGTCAGTCCGGTTTTCAGGCACGCCGTGGTTCGTGTGAACCTGCCGCCGGCCCCGTCGGCTGCGGCGCCGTTCTATACCACGGACAACATCGCTCCTGTCGAGCTGCACGTGCTGCGACTTGGCGATGTCGCCATCGCCACCAATCCTTTCGAGCTGTACCTTGATTACGGTGTCCGGATCAAGGCCCGTAGTTCGGCGGTCCTGACGATGCTGGTTCAACTCTCCTGCCAGCACAGCGGTTATCTGCCGACGGCAGAAGCCGTCGCCGGCGGCGGCTACAGCGCCGACAAGTACGTCGTCGGTCCCGAGGGCGGCCAAGTCCTTGTGGACGAAACGGTGCGACAGATCGAAGCCCTGTGGAAATGACCGGCCTAGGCGAAGGAATTCATTGAATACTTCTGGCCTGCGTGCGTCTGTGCCAGAAAGGCAACTGCGCATACGCGCAGAAAGAAGGCAGATGGAGAGAACCGCAATGGCGTATGCGATCGAGCTTCGGGAGATCCGCAAATCGTTCGGATCGGTGCGGGCGGTGGACGGGCTGAGCATTGCGGTACCGCAAGGGGCGGTGTACGGCTTCCTCGGGCCCAACGGCGCGGGCAAGACCACGACGCTCCGCATGATCATGGACATCATTCGGCCTGACGGCGGCGAGATTCGATTGTTCAACGAGCCTTCTTCTTGCTCGGTCCGCAGTCGGGTGGGGTATATGCCCGAAGAGAGGGGGCTTTATCGCAAGATGACCGCCGCCGCGGTCCTTCGCTACTTCGGATCGCTCAAGGGGCTATCCGCGGCGCAACTGGCGCAGCGTGTTCCGGCATGGCTCGAACGAATCGATCTGACCGGCTATGCGAACAAAAAGGTCGAGGAGCTCTCCCGCGGAATGCACCAGAAACTCCAGTTCGCGGCCACGGTGATCAACGACCCGGAACTGGTGATTCTCGACGAACCCTTCTCGGGTCTCGATCCGGTGAACCAGGACCTGCTCCGCGAGATCATCACCACGATGCGAAGCCAGGGACGCACGGTCCTGTTCTCCACGCACGGGATGCACGAGGCCGAGCAGTTGTGCGACTTCATCGTGCTGATCAATCAGGGCAAGGTCGTCGTCGACGGCACGCTGGACCAGATCCGATCCCATCACGAGTCTCACACGATCTCGATCGAAATCGAAGGCGATGGGGCCTTTGTTGGGACGCTGCCCCAGGTGGCGACGGCCCGTCCCGACGGACGGCGGTTGGACGTGACGCTGCGCGACGGCGCCGATCCGCAGGAATTGCTGCGAATCCTCGTCGAGCGGACGCGCGTGCGGGCGTTCGAGATCAAACACCCTTCGCTGCACGAGATCTTCGTGCGGCTGGTCGGAGGCGGCCATGTGGAAGATCGGTAAGGTCGCGCAGCGCGAGTTTCTCGACACAGTCAAGACCCGGACGTTTCTGCTGGGTCTGCTGCTGATCCCTGTCCTGATCGTGGGCATCATCCTGCTTGGCAGGAAGATGGCACAAAGCGAAGGCGGACCTCGTCCGGCGCTTCGAGTGGGTCTGGCGGCACCGGCGGGCGAACTGCTCTCGCGGATCACCAGCGCGTTCGCGGACTACAACAGGGCCAACCCGCAGACGCCTCTGGATCTTCAGCTTCTGTCCGAGGGCGACGACGGGACTGGCCCCGAGCAGCGGGGCAAGGACCAACTGCGGCAGGGCAAGCTGGAAGCCTGCATCGTGCTCGACGGCGATCTGGAGGCCGGCCAGGGCACGTTGCAATTCTACAGCTACAAAGCCAAGGCATCGCAGATCGATGCTTTGTGGACCGTCGAGCGGTTGCTGAGGGACGCAGTGATCGATCGGCGGTATCAGGTTCGTGGGCTCGACCCCGCGATGCTGGCCGAGATCCGTAACGTCCCCATCCGCCGGATCGAGTTGGGGGAAGAACAGGGTCGCGAGCGGGTGCAGAGCGAAGGCCAGCGAGCGGCCCGCATGATGGCGCCTTTCGCGTTCATGTACCTGATCTTCATCGGCATCGTGGGCATGGGTCAGCACATGATCACCAGCATCATCGAGGAGAAGAACTCACGGATCGTCGAGATGCTGCTCTCGTCAATCAGTCCATTCCAGCTCATGGCGGGCAAGATCCTCGGCTTGGCGGGCGTGGGACTGATGGTCATGGCATTGTGGGGCGCAGCCGCCTATGGGACTGCGACTTGGCAGGGCATCAAGATCGACGTCGGCCTGGATCTGCTCGTCTACGGCCTGGCGTATTATGTCCTGGGCTTCATCCTGTTCAGCGCGATCCTGGCCGGCATCGGGTCGATCTGCAATACGGTCAAGGAGACCCAGAGCCTGATGATGCCGATCACGCTGATCTTCGTGATTCCTCTGATCGCCTGGCCGCAACTGGCGAGGGATCCCAACGGAGACTTGGCCCGCATTCTCTCCTATGTGCCGTTGACGACGCCGATGCTCATGGTGCTGCGACTGTCGAGCGGGCCGGACATCTGGTGGGGCGAGATCGCGCTTTCGTTTGTCGTCCTGGTCGCAGGCGTTCTGGTGAGCATCTGGTTGGCCGCCAAGGTTTTTCGCACCGGTATTCTCCTTTACGGCAAGCGCCCCGGCCCACGCGAGGTCCTCCGCTGGTTGCGGGAGAAATGAGACAACAGATGGGGGGGGGCTTGCCCCGCCGCGTCGTTGCGGATATGCTGCGCCGCGTGTTCGGTGGTTCTTGACGCTGGAGACATCGTAAAGGCAAATGGCGGGGGCTTCCCCGTTTGACTATGAACATTTTCGACATCCATCCGCTGACGTGGGAAGGGCTGTTGTGTTGTTTCCTTTCCGGAATCATTGTTGGCCTGGAGAGGCAGTTGCGAGGCAAGCCCGTGGGGGTTCGCACCAGCGCCCTGGTCTGCACCGGGACGTACGTCTTCATCGCTATGACCCGGGCGGTCTCCACCGACGCGACCGACCCCTCGCGGATCGTCGGGCAGGTGGTGACCGGCATCGGTTTTCTCGGGGCCGGCGTAATCCTGACCCGCCAGGGTGTCGTTGTGGGCGTCACCTCCGCCTCGGCCATCTGGGTCCTGGCGGCCATTGGCGCGACGATCGGACTGGGATTCTCGTGGCTGGGGGTCAAGCTGGCGATTCTGGCCGTGATCATCCTCGTCGGCGTGGACCTCCTGGAGAATCGCTTCGAGGCGATGCAGCGGGGGGTTCACCAGAAGCGTCCGCCCGTCGGCGGATCGAAGCAGGATTCGCCCAAAGGGTCTCAATAGGGGTCTTCTCCGCCCCCGCTGGGCTTCACGTGCCGTTCGACAGCAGACCGATCGTCGAGTTGAGGATCTCCCGGCGGAATTGCGTCTGCCGGCTGTCGGTCTGCTGTTCCTGGAGGTCTTTGAAACTCGCCCGGCAGAAGTGGCAACCCACCGTTGTCAGGTGGAAGTCCACGTAATCAAACCACTCCGGCGAAAGGTTCTCCAATAGAAACGCGCCCAGGGTGTTGCGTTTTGGACAGCTCAGACGCTGCGAACTCCAGACTTCCGTCAACAAGTCCTCGGAGAAGGAGATCGACAGGTTCTGGATGGCGTCATGAGTGACTACGGATTGGCGGATCGACTTGAGGCACCGATGCTTCACAACTCGGACCAGGCCTTCATCGATCCCGATCAGTCTCGCGGCTTCTTTGCTTGCGAGTTGGCAGTAGAAGACCAGTTCGGCAATCTTAAGATCTCGGAGTTTGCCTGCGTCCTGGAGATCCTTGACCAACCCCTGCAGGACCTCTACGAGGACCTGCCGCTGGAGGCTGTGCTGCTCCTGGTGACTGACGCACGCACTTGCGCTCGGATCGGGCGACGTCATGCACGTGAGCAGATCGTCGGGTGTCCCGTCTTCGCCGACGTGATAGACGTCCTGGATTAGACACACCGTCCGGACCCAACGCGTCCGCACGCGGTTGACGATCGCGTTGCGCAGGATTCCGAACAGATACGTCTCGATGCTGGTCTCGATTCGAAGTGTGCGAACGGCCTTGACGAAGGACGCGAAGGTATCCTGGACGATGTCCTCTGCGTCTGCGTTCTGCGGTACCCGCGCCTGGGCGAACCGCAGGAGGCGGCTCTGGTATTCGTCAACAAGGCGAGTCCACGCGGCGGCGTCGCCTCCTCGCACAGCCTCCAGGAGGCTGCGATCTTCCTGACTGATGGACATGGAGCACGAATCCTCGATTCGAACCGGTCTTCAACGTCGCCGCGGTTTCCATTATACCACAGTCGTCGAGGTCGGGCGATCCGCTATATGCGGGACATCATCGTCCGTCCGCGGACTTTCCGACGGGGTCCAGGTACTGGTCCAGCCAATCTATGATGGTCTTGTGGTACTCGCTTCGGTGTTCCCAGGGGATGCTGTGCTCGCCGGGGAACAGGACGTGCTTCTTCTGCTCCGGCGGGACCCCCAACAGGTTGAACAGAGGTTTCTGTGCCGTTTCGAGTGGAAAGGTTGCGTCGGCGGCGTTGTTGATCATGAGAATGGGGATCGTAACGCGCGGGGCGAAATTGGCGGGGTCGGCGGCTGGGGGTCTCTTGCAGGCGCAGAGTCCGCCCAGCAGAAGGATTCCGGTCTTGAAACGGGGTTCGGTTGCGATCAGGATCGGGCCCATCTGCCCACCCCAACTTAACCCGACGTAGGCCAGCCGCGAAATGTCGATGTCGTCGCGGGTCTTGAGATAATCAACGGTTCTTCGCAAGTCTTGCGATTGCTGGACGCAGAGGTTTCGGCTTTGGATGCTCTCGGGCGGGTAGCTCCGCGAGAGCCGCCGATCATATGTGCCCTTGTAGATGGGCACGACCACGGCCCGGCGGCTGCGGACGATCGCGGCTATCTCGTGCGTGAGTGCCTGCTCGCTCCAAGGACTGTCGCGGGCCTCATCGCCCGGACACCAGACCACCGCCTGACAAGGCGGCCTTGCCTCTTCGGGCAGATACAGATAGGCGACGACCCGCTCGCCGGGATAGGCCGCGTCGAAGGAGACCCGTACCCTTCGACAATACCCCAGATCGTAATCGCTCCGTTCGATTCGTGGGTTGAGCTCCGTCGGATCGTAGCGGTACCACGTGTCGAGATAGGAGGTGAAGACCTCGTCTGAGACCGGCTGGAAATATGTCAGGTCCCTGCACTTGTGTTGGACCGGCGCCAGCGCCATCGGCGGGACGGCCTCCAGGCCGCCGACGTATAGGACACAACGCAAACCGTTGCGGAGGTCGCGGTCCCAGGGCGATCGCGCGCCGCCTGTTGAGAAACTGAACGCATGCTCGTCCCACGCGCCGCCGAGGATGCACCGGGCGTCGCCCATGCCTTCGATCGAGTTGCTACACCACTCCCGGACGTTGCCCGCGGCGTCGGACAGGCCGAACCTGCCCATGCCGGCGTATGTCCCCACGGCAGTGGGCCCGTCGCTGAAGTTGCTCATGCGGACGATCGTATAAGGATGGTCGTCCGCCCGGGCGGCCAGCAACCAATGGAAGATCGTCGGCAGATCCTTGCCTCGAAACCTGGCGTACGCCATGGCCTCGTACCAACTGAGTCCTCCGACAGGATAGTCCTCCTGGCCGAGGGGACAGGCGCCGTCGCGCCAGGAGGCGGGACCGGGACGACCGGTCTGGTCCTGGAATTGTCGCACCGCCTCAGACCAGGGAACGATTACGCCGTCCCGTGTGAATTCCTCTTTCCAGAAGTCGGGTTTCTCGTATCCGCCGGCATCGACGAACTCTTTGAACTGGCGGTGGGTTACTTCATGCTTGTCGATGTAGTAGGCCGGGGCCAGGAGGATCAGCCGATCGCCGTGGTACATGCCCATCTGGTCGAGGTTCGACGGCGGAATCCAGACCATATCGCGTGGACTGGAGACCGCATCTTGCAGCGTGAAATTCATCTGCCGGGGCAGCAGACCCGTCGGCCCGTCACCGGAAGGCGGATCGTTCGTCTGCACCGTCTCCAGGGGCACGAAACCGCTCCTCATCACTTTCCACCGGTAGGTTCCGTAGGGGATGCGGACACGCCGCAAGGGGGTCCGGCCGAGGTACTTCCAGCCTCCGTCGGTGCGGAAGTACTCGCGGATATAGACCCGCGAATCCGGCGGCGTCGTCACGATCGAATGCTCGCGGGACAGTCGCGGCCAGCGGTCGGTCAGCAGGGGGTCGTTGGGGATGTAGCGTTCGGCCCGCTCCGCCAGACGCAGGGCCGCGAAGTAGTCCTTCTGCTCCAGGAGGGTGTCGATCTCGGCCATGGCGTACTGTTGGGCCCAACGGGTCGAGTAGTGTTTCCAGCCGATGAGACCCGCCGCGGCGCTGGCGGCGACGACCATGCACACGAGGGCCGTGATCGCCTTGTGACGGCGAACGAGTTTGCCCAGCCGATCCAGAGGACCGGGACGACGGGCCCGGATCACGCGGCCGCTCACATATCGGCGAAGGTCCTCCGCCAGTTCCGCCGCGCTCTGGTATCGCCGGGCCGGGTCCTTCTCGATGGCTTTGCAGCAGATGGTGTCCAAATCGAGAGGGATGCGACTGTTGACCTGGCGGGGGCGGCGCGTGGTGTCGCTGAGGATCTGGTGAATGACCTGATGCTGGGTGTCGCCGTCGATCAGGGGCTCCAGAGTGAGCAATTCGTACAACGTCGCGCCGAGTGAGTAGATGTCGCAACGGTGGTCGGGTTTGACGTCGCCGCCGACGATCTGCTCGGGGCTCATGTACCTCGGCGTTCCAACGAACGCCGAGGTGAGCGTCGTTCCATGTTCCTCGCAGATCCTTGCGATCCCGAAATCCAGCAGGACCAGTCGGCCGTCACTGGAGAGCATGAGGTTCGAAGGCTTGACGTCGCGATGGATGATGCCGTGGCCGTGGGCGTAGTGCAGAGCCTCGGCCGCCCCGGCGACCAGATGCGCCACCGCGTGGAAATACTGGCCTTCAGTCTTGCAGTCGAGCAACGGGCAGGGCGAGGCGGTCCCCCTCTCCGGCGATTCGCTCGTTGGTTCGGGCTGCGAATCCGAGCGGCGAGCGACGAACGACGAGCGACGCTTCAACCCAGCAATGACCACGTCGAGGTTGCGTCCGTCGATCATCTCCATGGCGAAATAGCAGATGTTTCGTTCGGCCCCCTCGGCGAAGATCGTGACGATGCCGGGATGATGCAACTGCGCTGCGGTTCTTGCCTCGCGGCGGAACCGCTCGACGACCGAAGGGCCCGCCGCCGGCCTGAAAGGGAGCACCTTCAGCGCCACACGACGATTGAGCGAACGCTGCACGGCCTGGTAGACGACGCCCATGCCGCCGGAGCCGAGTCGTCGTTCGATGCGGAAATCGCCAATCTGAAGGTTGGGTTCCAGTCCGACAGCCAGGGGGGCGACCTGCGTCGCATCGGCGCAAACCTCAAGAGCCGGCGTCTGAGGCTCCAACCCCGCGCGCACTCTCGCGACGGACGCCGCACATCGATCGCACAACCGCAGATGACGCTTCCAGGCCGTCAACGTCTCCACGGAGGCGTTCGCGGCGACGAACCGCCCGAGGTCTCCCTGTGACAGACAATCCTTCATCGATCCCATGCGATTGTATCCGCTCTCACGCCTCGGGGCAACCGCTCCGGAGGCGTGTATCGTCATTGCTCTTATCAGTATAGACGCGGGAGTCGCCGTTTGGTTCCTATAAATCCCCCCAAGTCGCTGTGTGATTCTTCTGCGGCCGGTGCGGCAAGGCGTGTGTGCGGTTCGGGACGAGTGAAGATTACCCGTTGCCCGCTGAAGCGTCGTCTTCGAGGATCAGGGTCTTACTGGGGCTGATCAACTTGTAACGAATTCCCCGCCAGCGGATGGTTCGCCCGAACGCCGACGAGATCATGGAGGCCAGCAGCATGATCGACCAGAGCCAGCAGCCTAGGATGTCCGCCAGGGCGGCCGGCAGTAACTGGGGCAGGTGCTTCTGGAGGACTTGAGCGGCGGTCAACTGCCTCAGCACCGCCCGGATGATCTGACCAGCCAAGAACAAACAGGGAATCGCGGCGCACAGCAGGAGATGGCTCGTGTGATGGCGGGCGGCATGGACCGCCATGGCTGCGCCGCCCCAGAGACCTGCGACCGAGCCTGCGCTGCTGAGCAGGCCCAGACGCCAGGTCCAGGGGGCATAGACCCGCGTGATCAGGAACTGCCGGCGGCCGAACTCCAAGAGCTTGGGCCAGCTCGTCGATTCGAAGGATGCGACGAGGCATTCTGGCACGTAGGTGACTCTCATGCCGGCTCGCTTGACCGCCTGGCTCAAGGACAGGTCGTCGCTGAGCGTGTTCGACCACACTTGGGGGATGCCCAGACGGCGGAAGTCCTCGATGCGAACGGCCATCGAGCCACCCCAGGCATGGTTGAAGGGGCTGTTGCCGAGGAACTGGGCGACTGCGCCGTTGATCGACGACATCGCCAGAGTGGCTAGGTGGTTGTCGAGGGGGACGAACCAACGGTACCCGGTGGCCACGCCGCAACGGGGCCGTCGCAGCGGACGAACGAGCCGGGCCAGCCAGTCTCGCTGCACGTATACGTCGGAATCGGCGAAGGCCAGGACCTTGGTGTCGTCGGGGACCTGGCGGTAGGCGTACAGCAGATTGTGGATCTTCTGACCGGAGGTCTGCGAAGCGCCTGCGACCAGAATTCGAATCTCCAGGGCGCGGGAGTTCCCGCCGAATCGAGTTTTGAGGGCCTGCAACTGGCGATAGGCCGGGTCGGACTCGTTCTCAACCACGAAGAAGAGCCGGAAGTTCTCATACTCCTGCTCGATGAACGACCGGATATTCGAATCGAAGCGAGCGTCGAGGCCTTTGCAGGGAATGATCAGCGTCGTGCGGGGCCGGTGCGTCGCCTCTTTTCGGGCGACGGACTTGGACCGCACGTACCGATAATTGCGGGCCGCGCTGTACACGAACAGCAGTTGCACGAATACCGCCGCCCAAGCTATGTAACAATACCAATCCATGCGAATCGGCCGATTGCGAATGTTCGATGCGATCAGGATGGGCTCCCCCGCGGCGATCGGCCTTTGGGAACCTCCCGGGCTCCGACCCTCCGGGTCGCTCGGGGTCGGTGTCACCAACATAGGCGATTGGGCCTCAAAACACCAGAGGTTTTTCGTGTGTACTCTGGCGAAAGGTTCTTTTACGCTGGCGATTCGGCGACGTCTTGCGATATGATAACGGGCTCATCCGACGATCTTTTGAAGGAGATCAACTGTGAACGTGCGATCGATGTTGCTGATGGGTTTGGCGGGGTGTTTGTGCAGCGTGTCGGCCTGGGCTCAGGCGCCCGACTGGGAGAATGAGCAGGTCATCGGCATCAACAAAGAGCCGCCGCGAGCGACGGGGTTGTCGTTTGCCTCGGTTTCGTCTGCGATTCGCGCCCACTCGATGAAGACCGCCGTTGACGCGATGAAGAAATGGCAGGATTCGCCCTTCCACAAGAGCCTCAACGGCATGTGGAAGTTCCACTGGGTCAAGTCGCCCGATGAGCGTCCTGTGGATTTCTATAAGCCCGACTTCGACGTCAGCGACTGGAACGACATTCTGGTCCCGTCCAACTGGGAGATCGAAGGCTACGGCACGCCGATCTACTCCAACATTCGGTATCCGCACGTTCGCCAGCCGCCCAAGGTCATCGGGCAAGTTCCCGCGGATTTCACTGCCGCACGCGAACCCAATCCGGTGGGCAGCTACCGCACGACGTTCACCGTGCCCAAGGATTGGGCCGGCCGGGCGGTGTTCATCCACTTCGACGGCGTCGCCTCGGCCTTTTACCTCTGGATCAATGGCCAGAAGGTCGGCTACAGCGAGGAGAGCCGCACGCCCGCGGAGTTCGACATCGGCAAGTACCTCAAGGCCGGAGAGAACCTCCTGGCCGCTGAGGTCTATCGCTGGTCCGACGGCAGCTATCTGGAAGACCAGGACTACTGGCGTCTGAGCGGCATCTTCCGCGACGTGTACCTTTTCAGCACGCCGCAGGTCCAATTGCGGGACATGTTCGTTCTCAGCGATCTGGATGAGCAGTACAAGGACGCCCGGATCGACATCACCGCCAAGGTCCGCAACCTCTCGGACAGCCAGGCGACCCGCAAGGTTCGCGCGACGCTCGTCGATCCCAAGGGAGGCAAGACCCTGCTGGGCGAATCCGTCGTCGCGACGGTCGAGCCGGGCCAGGAGGCTGCGGTCAAGATCGGCGCCTCGGCGAAGGACCCGCTCAAGTGGACATCCGAGACGCCCAACCTGTACCTCGTCGTGTTCGAGTTGATCGATTCGCAGGGCAACGTCGCTGAGGTCAAAGCCACCCGCTTCGGCTTCCGCAAGGTCGAGCTGAAGGATCGCCAGTTCTTCGTCAACGGCGTCTCGATCAAGCTCAAGGGCGTCAACCGCCACGAGCACGACCCGGATCGCGGCCACGCCATCGAGATCGGCTCGATGATCAAGGACGTCGAGCTGATGAAGCAGAACAACGTCAACACCGTCCGCACGTGCCACTATCCGGATTGCCCCCTCTGGTACGACCTGTGCGACCTCTACGGCATCTACGTCATCGACGAGGCCAACGTCGAGTCGCACGGCATGGGGTACGGCCGCGAGACGCTCGGCGCGGTCGCGAGTTGGGAGAAGGCCCACGTGGACCGCAACGTCCGCATGGTCGAGCGGGACAAGAACCATCCGTGCGTGGTGATCTGGTCGCTGGGCAACGAGGCCGGCAGCGGTCCGAACTTCGAAGCCGCCGCCCGCGCGATCCGCAACCTCGACACGTCCCGGCCCATCCACTACGAGCGGATGAACTCCGTCGCGGACATCGACAGCGTGATGTACCCCTCGGTCGAGGGCCTGATCGCCTCGGGCAAGAGCGAGTCGCCCAAGCCCTTCATCATGTGCGAGTACGCCCACGCGATGGGCAACGCGATCGGCAATCTCCAGGAGTACTGGGACGCGATCGAGAGCCATCCCCGCCTGATCGGCGGGTGCATCTGGGACTGGGTCGATCAGGGCCTCCGCACCTACACCGCCAAGACGAACCCCGACGGCTCCCGGCAGTGGTTCTTCGCCTACGGCGGCGACTTCGGCGACCGGCCCAACGACAACAACTTCTGCTGCAATGGCGTCGTCGATCCCGACCGCTCCAACACCGCCAAGCTCAAGGAGGTCAACAAAGTCTATCAATACGTCGGCTTCGCTCTGGACGAGGCGACCGCCAGGAGCGTCTCGATCACGCTCAGGAACAAGTACTTCTTCACGAACCTGGACCGTTTCGGCCTGCAATGGCAGCTCCTTGAGGACGGCCGGGTGGTCGGCAAGGGCAAGGCCAAGCTTCCGAGCGTCGCGCCGGGCCAGTCCGCCAAGGTCGCTCTGTCCGTGAAGCAGCCCAAGCTCAAGGCCGGCGCCGAGTACTTCCTGAACGTGAGCCTGGTGCAGAAGCAGGATGAGCTGTACGCCAAGGCGGGCCACGTCGTCGCCTGCGAGCAGTTCAAGCTGCCCTACGCGGACGAGGCTCCGTTGCTCGATCTGGCGGGCTTGACGCCTCTGACCGTGACCGAAGAGGGCGACGCGATCACCATCGCCGGGCAGGGCTTCAAGGCGGTCTTCAGCCGTTCGGCGGGCACGCTGTCTTCGCTCGTCTATAGCGGCGTCGAGACCCTCGCCGGCAACGGCGGCCCGCGTCTGAATCTCTACCGCGCCCCGGTGGACAACGACAACTGGCTCCGGCGGGATATCGAACGCACAGGGATTCGCAGCCTCTCCTATTCCGCAAAGGATGTCGCGGTGGAGCGGCTGGCCCCCGGCATCGTTCGGGTGCGCTGCACCGTGGACTGCGCGGGCCGATCCGGGACCGGCATGGTCCACACCGCCGCGTTCACGGTCTTCGGGAACGGCTCGATCGACGTGACCAACCAGGTCGAACCCTATGGCGACCTTTCGAATCTGCCCAAGCTGGGCGTAAGCATGGTTCTTCCCAAGGGCCTCGACACGCTGACCTGGCTGGGCAGGGGGCCGCACGAGAGCTACGTGGACCGCAAACGCAGCGCCGACGTCGGCCTCCACAGAGGCACCGTCGCTCAGCAGTACGAGCGGTACGTCCGGCCCCAGGAGAACGGCAACAAGACCGACGTCCGCTGGGCGACCCTGACCGACGCGAAGAAGCGGGGCTTGCTGGTGGTCACCGACGGCACCTACTCGATCGCCGCCCATCACAACACCGCGATCGACTACGACGAGGCACGCCATGTCGACAAGGTCGTGCCGCGAGACGAGGTGTACCTGTGCATCGACGCGGCCCATATGGGTCTGGGCGGCGCGAGCTGCGGCCCGCGGCCGATGAACCAGTACATCCTGACCGCCTCGCCCACGAGATTCCGCTACTCGCTGCGCCCCGCGAACGCCGAGGCCAGGGTCCAACTGCCCAACCTGGGCGCGCCGCTGGTCGCTCGCGACAAGAGCGGGATGGTGCGGATCGAGTCGAGCGGCAAAGGCAAGGTCCAGTATCGTATCGATGGCGGGGCCTGGAAGAGCTACGCCGGGCCTTTCGAGCAGGTCGAAGCCGCGACCGTCGAGGCCCGAATCGACCTGGGCGACAAGTTGACCAGCGACACCGCCCGTGCGGCGTTCGAGAAGATCGTTCCGATGCAGGTGCTGGACAAATCGACGTGGAAGGTGGTCCACGTGGACAGCTTCGAGCCTGGCGAAGGGGAGTTCCGTCACGCGATCGATAACGATCCTGGGACGTTCTGGCACACCCGCTGGTCGTCCTCGCAGCCCTCGCATCCGCACGAGATCCAGATCGACCTGGGCAAGTCGCTGCAACTGGTGGGCTTCACGCAACTGCCCCGCCAGGGTGGCAACGCCAACGGTCGGATCCGTGGCTACGAATTCTACGTCAGCGCCGACGGCCAACAGTGGGAGCCCGTCGTGAAAGACGGCCGCTTCCCGAACAACGACCAACTCCAGGAGGTGCGGTTCGAGAAGCCTGCGACAGGCCGGTACATCCGCCTGGTCGCCCTGAGCGAGTGGTCCCGCCAACCCTACACAACGATCGCGGAACTCGACGTCCTGGCGGCCAAGTAGTCCTATGCCCAGGTCCTTCGGCTGTGCCTCAGGACGACAAGTTCCTCCCGCGCATGGATCATTCCTGACGCGTATGAGTTCTTGGATCTCGGTCGAAGATCACGCCGGGACCTTCGTGTCAAGGTAGTTGATTGCGATCAAAGCAAAGCCGGCCAAGTCCCCTCAGCGAGGACCTGGCCGGCTGGTTCATCACGAATCTACCTGCAATCAGGATTCCGTCAGACCTCCCGACGCAGTCTCATCCCGGCATAACCAAGCCCAAGGAAGCCCAAGAGAACCGCACCAGGGACAGGAACGACATTCACGTAGCTGTCGCTACCACCTGTCGTGCCAATCGCCTGGACGTGAAGCCCAATCCGCAGGCTTCCATCACCCAAAGCGGCCAGTGTGTCCGCATAGGTCTTGCCGTTGATCAGGTTGAAGGTAATCCCTAACCACTCCGAAGCACTGTTAACACCATTTGCCATAATTGGTGTATCTGAGTCGGCGGAGAAGTTGGCCGTAGTCATAAAGGGCGGACTAGCCGTATTGCCGCTCGGCAGATTGCCAGGGGTGGCAGGGTCATCGAACGCAACTCCGGCGCTCGACGTGATGGTGGCGATTCCCAGGAGGGTGCCATCATCAAAGTAGACGTCGGTGATGGAGGACGCAATCCCCACGTTGTTGAAGAACTTGAACAGCACCTGATTGCTGCCGGCGTCCGAGACGACCACGCTGAGTTGAGAGGACAGATTCTCAACATTATTGTTGGTGAGCTTGTAGAATCCGAACGTCGGATCCGCCCAAGCAGGTGCGGCGAGACATGTACACACGAGGGCGGCAAGAACGATCTTTTTCATAGAGTGAACCTCTCTTTTCTGTGTTCTCCTTTCGGATCTCTCGCATGATTATCCTGCGAGAGGTGCGTGGCGGGCTCAGGCGGGAGGTCCACGCGGCGCGACTACTGCTGGCGTGCACTGCGAGGGTCGCCAGAGCAAAAAGGTTGTCTCATACCGATCTTGAGTCGGTTGATCTTGCAGCGGGTCGGCCGGCGGGTTCCAATGGGCCGTCGGCTCGGGGTGACGCAGCATCACCGAAATGGCCAGGGAGGGTCGATAGACGCCGGGACATCCGTTCCAGTACCATCGAGGCAGCGTCCTGACCATCCACTTGCGGGTCCAGGGAACCGAGTCGATCAGTCCCAGGCTTATCATCGCGTACAGACACAGAGTGAAACCACCCTCTTTCTCCGCAAGGACCACCACCGGCGGAGATTCAGGGCGCTCGGAGACGTCGATCCGAATCACAGGCCTAAAGAGCACCCCGTGCAGGCCCCAATCGAAAATGCTCGGGAAAGAGGACAGATTCGCAGGGTTCGCGGGTTCTGTGGGCTCAGTGGGTTCTTCGACCTCCTCGATCGAATCGCAACAGGCCCACACGACGGTGCCATGCAGGGGGGCCAAAGGCATCATGTCGGCGTGCGCGACCCCCGCCGGCATCAGCAGGCCCGTGGCCACCAGGATGATTCTCCCCAACTTCATCTGCCCCACACCCCGTCCGCGTCCGAAACGGTCACAGCCTTGCAATTTTTGCGTCTTTGCACTGCAACTCTTAGATCTATCCTAGATTATCATTCTGTTCTGTCGATACGTATAAATACGTAATTTTACAAAATTTACAGGATTCAGTAAGCGGGGCAATCGCGAGTAACAACCGCTTCGAACCTCGCAAATTCCCGGTTCTGGTGGGGTATTAAGGGATGGAAGCCAGGGGGATGATGCGGTCGGCCAAGTCCGCGGCGGTGTAGGTCTTGGACAGGTCGATGGGCAGGAGGCAGCCGTGGTTGTGGTCGCAGGCCAGGATGATGAGGTTTTCTCCCGCCTTGCACCAGCCGTGGGTTTGAGGTTGATGGCCCAGGACAAAGACGTCCACGTCGAAGGTTTTGGCCAGGCGGTCGAGGGTCGGTTGGCTGTGCCTGCGGCCCCAGGTGAGAAGGTAGGCCGAGCCGGGGCGTTCGCAGTCGCTGACTTGCAGTTCCCGTTCGAAGATGGCCGGGTCGAACTCGTCGAGGGAGCGGTCGCCGGGCAGAGAGTGCGAGATCCACAGGCGGTTGCCGCATCGCACCGCCAGGGGTTGCGAAAACAGGAACTGGCGGATCGCCAGACGGACGTCGGGGCCGGACTGGCGGAATTCCCGGTCCAAGGCCGAGCTCATCGCTCGGTTCATTTCCTTGCCGTTCTTCATCACTTCCGTGCTGCAGATGGTGGCGGTGTCGTGGTTGCCCATGACCAGGTGGACCTGGTCGGGGAATCGCAGTTTCAGGCGGATGACGTCGAAGAGCAGCTGGTAGGACAGGCACCCTCCCGCTTCGTCTTCGGGGCCGCCGTGGATGATTTCCTGGAAAATAAGGTGCCGGTCGGGGTGGTCGGCCAGCCGGGCAAAGGCGACAATCCGTTCAAAATTGCGGCGGTGGCCGTGGATGTCGCCGGTGACGATCAGGGAGCCGGTTTTCGGAAGACAAATCAAATTTCCTCGGCGGAACCTGTCCGTCTGATTGGCGCAAATCCCTTTATTGAGAAGATCGATTGTTGTTTGCGGCATTTCGGTTCGACTTGATTCTGCTTCCGAAGATGCTGTGGATCATCAGGTCGAGCCGGGAGATGACCTCCATCATACTGGGCGGTCGTTCCATGGGCTCTTCCTTGACGCAGTCCATGACCAGCTTCGAAATCCCGATGGGCAACTGGCTCTTGAGCTCGTGCGGGGCAGGGCACTTCGGAGTTGTCGCCATCGCGGCCAGTCCGTTCTTGGACTTCTTGGGAATCAAGGTCGGCACGTTCTTGCCCGTCAGGGCCCAGTACATGGTCGCGCCGAGATTGAAAATGTCGGTTTTGGGGCCGAGGGTCTTTCGCCGAACCTGTTCGGGCGCGATGTAGTCGGGGGTTCCCTGGATGCGCGACTTGACGGTACCGATGGGGCAGCTCTGACCCAGGTCGATGATCTTGATCGTTCCGGTCTTGCTGATGAGGATATTATTGGGCTTGATGTCGCAGTGGACGTAGCCTTGCTGGTGCAGGGCGTTGAGGCCTGTGGCGACCATGCGAAAGACCAGCAGGACGTCGCCCAGGCTCAAGGTTGTGCTCTCTTCGAGGGTCTTTCCGTCGAAGTGTTCCATGGACAGGAGCAATTCCCGAACGCGGAACATGCTGCGGATTTTCTGGAGTTTATAGCATTTTCGGATGTACGGGTGGTCGATCTTCTTGGCAACGTGGTACTCGTGTTCGGTCTGCTCGAAGACACGTTGATCCTCGGGTCTTTCGTAGATCAGGCGTTTGAGGGCGACGATACTGCCGTCTTCCTCATCGGTTGCCAGGTAGATCGTGCTCCGGGCACCGTTGCCGATCCGCCTGATAATCGTGAATCCCCCCACACTGAGAATATCTTTGGCCATGGAACGCCAACCTAAGAGTCCGACAATAACAAAATCTTCTATAAACCCGCTAGATGCGCTCCACGCGGCGGGTGTTCCTCATAACTTAGGACGGGTCGCATTCGAAGATCCTGGGGGATCTTCTCGTTCGGATCGCTCATCCTGACAAGGTCCAAATAAAACCCCTAAATTAGCCAGTGTAATGCCCTGGGCAATCCTTGTCCAGCAAGGGCTTTGATTTTTCTCTATCGGCCGCAGCAGATAAATCTTGACAAAGTTCGCGAAATCTGTTGTAAGTAGGGCTTCTGCGACGATAATCGCAGAGGCAGGAGCATCGGGTGGCGTCCCGATGGTGCTGTTGCTCGGGATTATTCCCCGATAGCTCAATGGTAGAGCGAGCGGCTGTTAACCGCTAGGTTGTAGGTTCGAGCCCTACTCGGGGAGCCAAAAATCCATCCGCTGATTTCAGCGGTTCTTGTTTAACGCAAGACCCCGTGGGGTGATCCCCTCGGGGTCTCGTCGTTTCCGGCGTGCCCACGCCGACTTACGCCCGCCCGCACATTTATCCTGATTCTCCATTTCGAAGCCCGCAGTCCGGGGACTGGGTGCAACCCTGGGGGTTGCGGGCGCTCACCGAAAATGTCCTCTCCGAATTCTCCCGTTCTCCGTTTTTCGCCCCGCCTTGTTTAACAGCCCGGCTGCATCCGGACACCCGTTTCGACATTTCGAACTCCCCTCCGGTAGGTATCTGCCGAAAGCCGGACCAGTGGGTCCGGCGCAAGCGGATTACCAGACAGCGGAAACAGCCGTGAGATCGGAGACCGTTGTGGGTGCCGGCGACATCGCCCTCGGGCGGTGTCGAACGGGCTCCAACGGCCTTCTCGATGACCGGCCTATCCAGTCCCGCGGCATCCATGACGGAACCCTTCCTCGGCCTCCCGCAAAAGGAGGACCGGATGCCGGACAACGAACACGTCCCCACCTCACTTGAAGAGGTGATATCGGAGATCGCCACGATCCTGGCCAGAGGCTACATGCGCCATCGAAACGGACGCCGAATCGCCCCAGATTCCGGCAGTGGGGCAGAGCATGTGGCGCAAGCTGAAGAAGCTGAGGCGTTTACGGAGAAACGCCTTGATATTCCGGGCCACCGAAGCCTTCATTCATTCACGAGTTAACGCCCTGAGATTGCGGTGCGGACGGGCCGCCCGCAGGGCGAAGCCCATGAAGCAAAGGAGGTTTCGGATGGAAGCAACAATGTATCAAGAGGTCCAGGGGCTCTCCCGGATGACCGTCGGAGAACTCCGGGACAAGTACCTCGAGGTCTTTGGGGAAGAGACCCGCTCCTACCACAAGGAGTTTCTTCGCAAGCGAATCGCCTGGCGCATTCAGGCTCTGGCGGAGGGTGACCTTTCGGAGCGGGCCCGGCGCAGAGCTGAGGAACTGGCCAATGACGCCGACCTGAGAACGCGGTCTCCGCGTGATCCGGTCGCCTCGGGTTCCGCCGAGATCAAGGCGAGAACGGCGACCAGCCGCATATCCCCGTCGCACGACCCGAGGCTGCCGCTGCCCGGGACTCTGCTCGCCCGCGAGTTCCGAGGCCGCGACATTGTGGTCAAGGTACTCGACAACGGCTTCGAGTTCGACGGCCGACGGTACAAGTCCCTCTCAGCCATCGCCCAGGAGGTCACCGGGAGCAAATGGAACGGGTTCCTCTTCTTCGGTATCGCCGATGCCGCGGCCAAGGGCGGGAGCCGCAAACCCGAGAGGAGGAACGAATGAGCAGAAACAATAACCACGGCCGGGGAGAAGCCCTGGATTCGGCATCAAGAACCAACGGGACGATCCGCTGCGCCATCTACACCCGCAAGTCCACAGACGAGGGGCTGGAGCAGGAGTTCAACAGCCTCGACGCCCAGCGGGAATCCGCGGAAGCCTATATCGCGAGCCAAAGACACGAGGGATGGGTGTGCATTCCGGATCGGTTCGACGACGGCGGCTTCACCGGCGGCAACATGGAGCGGCCCGCCCTCAAGCGGCTCTTCGCCGGCATCGAGTCGGGCGGCATCGACTGCGTGGTGGTCTACAAGGTGGACCGTCTGAGCCGGTCCCTTCTGGACTTCGCCCGCATGATGGAGCTCTTCGACA